>Ga0315289_10000219_pt1 | contig 90552 bp, 71 predicted proteins | sample YL17G11_40_MG_FD_203452 | JGI IMG/M metagenome (GOLD analysis project Ga0315289, IMG submission 203452) | Sediment microbial communities from Yellowstone Lake, YNP, Wyoming, USA - YL17G11_40 | ecosystem: Environmental > Aquatic > Freshwater > Lake > Sediment | place: USA: Wyoming | collected...
GGGCGAGAGAGATCTCTATCTTGTGAAGACGAATAGCCAAGGCGACACGCTCTGGACGCGCACTTTTGGGGGGAGCAACCCTGAGTGGGCCTTTTCCGTTCAGCAGACCGCCGACAGCAGCTATATCGTGGTAGGATACACCGAGTCTTTCGGTGCGGACTCCCGGGATTTCTATGTTGTGAAGACGAACAGCCAAGGTGACACGCTCTGGACGCAAACTTACGGAGGGAGCGTCGAGGATGTGGCCTTTTCCGTTCAGCAGACCGCCGACGGAGGCTATATCGTGGCGGGATATACCACTTCTTTCGGTGCGGGCTCGTATGATTTCTATGTTGTGAAGACGAACAGCCAAGGCGACACGCTCTGGACGCGCACTTATGGGGGGAGCAGCGAGGATGTGGCCCGTTCCGTTCAGCAGACCGCCGACGGAGGCTATGTCGTGGCGGGATTCACCTCTTCTTTCGGTGCGGGCTGGGGTGATTTCTATGTTGTGAAGACGAATAGCCAAGGCGACACGCTCTGGGCGCGCACTTATGGAGGGAGCGGCTATGATGATGCCCGTTTCGTTCAGCAGACCGCCGACGGAGGCTATATCGTCGCGGGACCCACCCGTTCTTTCGGTGCGGGCGAGGATGATTTCTATGTTGTGAAGACGGGGCCGGATATCTCCCCCCCCGAGCCACTCAAGAACCCCTTTCCTACAGATTATGCGCTTTACCCGAGCTACCCCAATCCCTTCAATCCCATAGCAACGATTCGCTATGATGTCAGGAAAACGGGGCCTGTTTCTCTGAGGGTCTTCGACCTCTTGGGTTGCGAGGTCGTCATACTGGTTCAAGGCACAATTCCGGCTGGTTCCTACACGATTAGCTGGGATGCCGCCAATTTGGCTTCCGGCATTTACTTCTGTCGGATGGAGGCGGCGGGATTTTCGCAGACCAGAAAGATGTTGCTCGTGAAATAACATTCCGGACAGGTCAGGGGACCTGCCTCGGCGAGGAGAAGAAAGGTATGGTCTTGTAGCGCCGGGCGGCAGCCCGCTCTGATCCGTTAAAAGGAGCAATCCATGAACATCGGGCTTGTCGGTTTGCCTCAGTGCGGCAAAACGACGACTTTCCACCTTCTGACCGGCACGAAGCAGGATCCCTCACAAGCATTTCACCGCGAAGTGATGCGAGCGGTGGCGACGATTCCCGATGAGCGTGTCGAGAAAATCGTGGCGCTTACCGGCTCGGCCAAAGCGGTTCACATGACGGTTGAATACTGTGATACGCCGCCGGTGGAGGCGGGGAGCGCCAAGGCGGAATGGTTTTCGACTCAGATCGTCGCTCATTTGAAGCTCTCCGACGCGTTGATTCAGGTGGTGAGAGCTTTCGGCGCGGGTGAAATGGACGAGGGAATTGATGTTCTGCGCGACATTCATGCTGTGGAGGATGAACTCATTCTTGCCGACTTGGTTGTTTTGGACGGAAGACACCGGAGATTGCAGAAGACGGCACGAGTCAAACCGCTGTCTGCAGAAGAGAAACATGAGCTGACCCTCTTGGAGCAAGGGAGAGCGGTTCTTGAAGAGGGCCGGCCATTGCGTGCTCTTGAGCTTTCTTCCGAGGACAAAAAGCGATTGCGCGGATTCCAGTTTCTTTCTGAAAAACCGTTGCTCGTGCTGGTGAATGCCGACGAGGATGAATTTCCGCGCATTCAGGCTGCTCTGCCGGACCTTGAGAAGACGCTGGCGGAAAAGAGCGTGAAGATTCTTGGCTCGTGCGCTGAGTTCGAGCGTCAAATCGCGGAGTTGCCTCAGGACGAGCAGGCGGCGTTTCTTGTTGACCTGGGGATCAGTGAGCCGGCGGTTCGTCGCGTTTTGCATGCCTCATTCGATTTGCTGGGGTTGCTCAGTTTCTTCACATCGAATGAGAAGGAGACCCATGCATGGACCTTGCGGCATGGGCAGACTGCATTGGAAGCCGCGGCCACGGTCCACACGGATCTGGCGCAACGGTTTATTCGGGCGGAAGTCGTTTCGTTTGAGGACTTTGTTGCGAACGGCGGTTATCCCGGTTGCCGCCACAAGGGTCTGTTGCGTTTGGAAGGGAAAGAATATGTGGTGAAAGATGGCGACATTCTGTTGATTCGCCACAACTGACTCCCTTGAATTTGGGTTGAAAGAAGCCGATGCGAGTTTTCGCACCGGCTTTTTTGTGCAATCAAATTCAGAGTGCGGTTGAAGGTTTGCGGGAGAGCGAGGTGGCATTTGCTTGTATTTCATAGGGAGAGGAGGGTGGCATGCACTTTGCAATCAATGTGCGTGGCTTTTTGCATTTTTGCCAAGTGCGGGATTGCGGAACGCGGGAGCGTCCCGCCCAGTGTCCCTCATGGTGCCATTGCGGCTCTGGAGAGCCACAACGGCGATCAATCTCGATTCCCGAAAGCAATACCGGTGTGAGAATGGGTTCTTCCGAAATCGAATTTGCTGATATGATGCGATGACATCTCGCATTCCAAATCTTCTTTTGAACTCGAATCAGATCTCCCAGGATCATTTTCTGATTTTCAAGTCCCGCCAGAAGGATTCGGGTAATTCGGTGATCACGGAGCTGGTGAAGCTGGGCCTCGTGACCGAGGAACAAATCACCAAGTTTATCGCCAGCTATTACAACTTGCCTCTGGTGGATTTGGAAGAGTCGGAAATCAAGGACGAAGTGCTTCGGTTTCTGTCTCCCGAGTTCATTCAGAAATACCAGGTTTTCCCGATTCGGCGGCACGGAAAAGTTCTCACGGTGGCGTTGGTTGATCCGACCATTGATTTTGTTCTTGATGACATCAAATTCATTACGGGCTTCGATGTGGAGGCGGTCGTCGCCACCGAGACGCAATTTTTGCGGGCGATTGAGAAATACTACCATTTGAGCGGGACGCTGGATAAAATCCTCAAGGACATGGACGATACGGGCATCGAGGTTGTGGAGAATCTCGATGAGATTGAAGCATCCCAGCTTAAAGAAGCTATCGAAAGCGCTCCCATCGTAAAACTCGTGGATGGTGTTATCAGCGATGCGGTGCGCAAGGGAGCATCGGACATTCATATTGAACCGTATGAAACGGCTTTGCGGGTTCGCTTTCGCATTGATGGGGTGCTCTATGAAGTCATGTCTCCTCCTGTGCATTTGCGCAGTTCGATTACTTCACGCATCAAGATTATGGCGAATTTGAACATTGCCGAGCGGCGGGTGCCTCAGGACGGGCACATTAAGATGAAATTGGCAGACCGGACAATTGATTTGCGCGTTTCCACGATGCCAACGATTTTTGGCGAGAAGGTGGTGATGCGTATCTTGGACAAGACGAACCTCACGCTTGATTTGACCATGCTTGGCTTCGAGGAGAGGGCGTTGGATGATTTCAATCGTGCCATTCGCTTGCCCTTCGGGATGATTCTGGTGACGGGTCCCACGGGTTCGGGCAAGACGACGACTCTTTACAGCGCGCTGACGAAAATCAATACGCCGGATGTGAACACGATGACCGCCGAAGACCCGGTGGAATACAGCTTTCCCGGATTGAACCAGGTGCAGGTGAAGGAAGAGGTGAAATTGACTTTTGCGTTGGCGCTGCGCTCGTTTCTTCGCCAGGATCCCGACATTATTATGATTGGCGAGATTCGAGATCTTGAAACCGCCTCGATTGCGGTTCGCGCCGCTCTAACGGGGCATTTGGTCCTTTCCACACTCCACACGAATTCGGCGGCGGCGACGATTTCCCGATTGATTGACATGGGTGTTGAGAAATTTCTGATATCCAGTTCGGTCAATCTCATCATGGCTCAGCGCTTGATGCGAAAGATATGTCCGAAATGTCGTGAGCCTGTTCAGGTTCATCCTGAGGCTTTGAGGGAAGTTGGTGCCGACCCGGAAAAGGCGGTGGGCAAAGTTTTTTATCGAGGAGTCGGCTGCACGGAATGCAACAACAGTGGATACAAAGGGCGAACTGGGATTTACGAAGTGATGCCGATTTCGTCGGCGATGCGCGTTCTCATTCTGGAGAATGCTTCGATGAGTGCCCTTGAGGACTTGGCCGTGAAGGAAGGGATGCTGACGCTGCGAATGGGAGCCTTGAACAAACTTGAACAAGGGGTCACGACGATTGAAGAGGTCTTGCGAGTGACGGGAGAAGTGAAAGGGTAAAACCAATGCGTAGCCGATTGCCGCTCTACTTGGACTCTCTTTCTCTGGAAGAAATTTTCTTTTTAGAGGCGGAGCTTGCTCATTATCGAGAGAAGTTCCGAGGCTGCTATACGGTTTTGGCTGCATGGACTCAAGCCGACCTTGCCCCGATTGTTGGTGCCGGAGACGAGGCGACGCTCGGGGGGGTTACTTGGCTTCGCAAGCTGTACCGACTGGGAGCCGCTGCCGGCGGAGGAGCGCTTTTGATTTTCCATCCGGAGACCTCGCTCTTTCTTTTTCGCGATGTTCCGGGAGCCTCGCGAAGTGTGGCGCATTTAACCGAAGGCTTCTCAGCATTTGGTGGGGTAAAGTTCGGCCGCGGAAATCTACCGTGGTGCTTTGGCATGGCGACGGGAGAGGATTTCTTGGCGGAGGATAGCCCGAGGGCGTTGGGCAAGTCCGTGGTCGCACAACGGGCAGTGGCTTTGGTCAAGCGCGCGTCGCACGCGACGCTTCTTCTTGACGACTTGAGCTATCGTCAGTGGCCCTGCCCGGAGAATTGTCGGCCGGTCGGTCGCGCGAACCAAACCTGTTGGGAAGTAGCTCTTGCCTGCGAGCCAGCCCCGGCGGCCATGCCATCCAATTCGTGTTTACCAGCCGAGCTTGAAAGAGACGAACCGAACGCGACGATGGAACTTGAAGAGAGTAGGAGGAGGCCATGGTAGATATTCAGCGGTTACTGAACGAGCTCATTCAAGCTCGCGGCTCGGACTTGCATTTAAGCGCAGGCAGTCCACCGCGCATCCGCGTGGATCAGCGCCTGATACCGCTGAACTACGAGCCGCTGACGCCTGAGCAGTGCAAGCAACTGGCGTATAGTCTGTTGATGGACAAGCAGCAAAAGCGGCTTGAACTCGACTTCGAGGTTGATTTTGCCTTCGGTATCGAGAGACTTTCGCGTTTCCGGGGCAATGTCTTTTTTCAACGGGGGTCGTTGTCCACGGTGATTCGGAGCATTCCTTTTGCTGTTCCGACGATCGAGCAACTTCGACTTCCGAAGATTTGCCAGAGTTTCATTCAGAAGCCGAACGGACTGATTTTGGTCACCGGCCCGACAGGCTGTGGCAAGACCACCAGCCTTGCCGCCATCGTAGATCGAATCAATGCGGAGCGTCCCGTTCACATTATCACCGTTGAAGACCCCGTGGAATATATCCATTCGCATAAGCAGGCCTTGGTCAATCAGCGTGAAGTGGGCGTTGACACGAAATCGTTCGCGATGGCGCTGAAATATGTGCTTCGTCAAGATCCGGATGTTATTCTTGTCGGCGAGATGCGTGATTTGGAAACCATCGGCGCGGCCCTGACGGCGGCGGAAACGGGGCATCTTGTCTTCGCGACTCTGCATACGAATTCCTCCACGGAGTCCATCAATCGTATCATTGATGTTTTTCCTCCTCACCAGCAAGGTCAGGTTCGGGCGCAGCTTTCGCTTTGTTTGGAGGCTGTGCTGACTCAAAAGCTGCTGCCCAAGAAAACCGGAGGAGGGATGATCCTATCCGCCGAGGTTCTCGTATGTACGCCCGCCATTCGAGCGCTCATTCGAGATGGTAAGGTGCACGAGATGTATGGCATCATTCAAGTGTCTCGGCGTTTTGGCATGCAGACGATGAATCAAGCGCTGTATGAGCTTGTGACGAACGGGCTGGTTTCTTCCGAGCGGGCTCTGAACAACTCGAACCTCCCCGAGGAATTGGAGAAGATGTTCGGCAAGAAACCGATGACACCCGGCGAAAGGGCGAGACTGCTGGCGCCCGCGAGCTGAGGGAGAACAGGTTCTGAAATCCAAACGAAAGGTGGAGTGCGATGCCGGTTTTCACTTACACAGGACGAGCGGCGGGGCAACGAAAAGTCGAGGGTGAGATCGAAGCGCGAGACAAGGGGGAAGTCATGTCGAAACTGCGTGCTCGACATATTATCGTCGGAGAAGTCCGCTCCAAACCCCGCGACATCAAAATCCGCGGCCGCGCCCGTGTCAAGACGAAGGATTTGGCCATCTTTGCGCGCCTCTTCTCAACGATGGTCAATGCGGGGTTGCCGATTGATCAGTGTTTGGACATCCTTGCCAGTCAAATGGCCAATCGAGGATTCCGCAAGGTCATCTCCGATGTGCATCAGTCGGTCTCGGGGGGCGCTTCTCTTGCCGAGGCTTTGGCCAAACATAAACGGGTTTTCGACAATCTCTTCGTCCACATGGTGGAAGCGGGAGAAGCCGGTGGAGCGCTCTCGATGATTTTCGGGCGTATCGCGGTCTATTTGGACAAAGCCAACGCGCTGAAGCGGAAGGTAAGAGGCGCGATGATTTATCCCGCCGTCGTGATGACGGTGGCTATGGGGGCGACGGTCTTCATGCTGCTCAAGGTCATTCCAGTTTTCGCAGATATGTTTGAGCAATTGGACGCGCAACTGCCTGCACCGACCCGAATTGTCATCGGACTGTCCAAAATTGTGCAGCAGGGTTTTCTACCGGCCCTGGGAGCCATTGTAGTCTTCATTTTCCTGTTTCGGCGATTTTATAGAACCGAGAATGGAAAATATTTCGTTGATAAGGCGCTGCTGAAAGCGCCCGTTATTGGCATGGTGATTCGCAAAACCGCGGTGGCGCGTTTCACGCGTACTCTGGGTGTTTTGATTTCATCGGGCGTGCCGATTCTGCAGGGGCTGGACATTACGGCCAAGACAGCGGGTAATGCGATTATTCAGAGAGCGATTGAGCGGACTCGGCAATCCATCTCCGAAGGGAAGACCATCACGGCACCGCTCAAGGAGTCGGGCGTTTTTCCGCCGATGGTCGTGCAACTCATTTCCGTGGGCGAACAGACTGGAGGCTTGGCGGAGATGCTGGGAAAAATCGCGGATTTCTACGATGAAGAAGTAGATGCGGCTGTGGCGGCTTTGACTTCGCTCATCGAACCGGTTGTCATTGTCCTCATGGGTATCGTTATCGGCGGCATGCTGGTCGCGATGTACTTGCCGATGTTTGATCTCGTCGGGGCGATCAAATAGGAAAGGTTGTCTCGTTCTTTTTCACATTAGGCTGCAGGCGCCGCCTTTTGCACTAGCCCCCACCGTTCTCGGTGGGGGGCATGCAGGACGCGGGAGCGTCCTGCCTAGTGACGGATATTAATCGGTGGTCAATGCGGGGCGAATTGGGAGATTCGCCGCCGCGACTAATGGTATGAACTGGGCGGGTCTGGAGACCCACCACGGCGACCCACCCTTGCGCAAGCTTGGAGATTGGCGATGGGAATTGTATCGGACAGAGAGCGGAATTTTCCTCATTATCTTCTGGCACGGCTGCTTTTTGTGGGCGTCATTTTGGGGCTTGCGCTGGCCTTCTTGCTCGAGAGTTCTCAGGAGCGGTGGCTTGTGTTCGCGCTTTTCCTCGGCAACCTTTTTCTCATTGGGCTCGCCTGGGTATGGTTCACCACGCGCGGGGCGATGACGGCTCTGCGATGGCTTACCCTCTCGGCAGGCGTGCTATTGGACACGGCGGTGATTTATTACACGGGCGGCGCCGTCAGTGAATTTATTTTCCTCTTTTTCTTCTCCATCGGTGCGGCGAGTCTCTTTTTGGGAGTGGTGGGAAGCGTCTGGATTGCGCTGCTCTCAGAGGTGGGCTATGCGTTCGTTCTTCTGGGACGCGACGGAGGCTCGTTCGAGACTCTAACCTTTGCGCTCTTTCTCTATGCGGTCTATTTTGCGCTCACCGCGGTTCTGACCGGCTACTTGGCCGAAAGATTTCAAGCAAAGAACCAGGCGTTGGAGAAAGCACGCAGCGAGCTTTCGCAAACCCGCTTGGACACGGAGACGATTCTGAGATCTCTGGGCACGGGACTTTTGGCAACCACCAAGAACGTAGAGGTTCTTCATTTTAACTCGGCGGGGCAACAGATTCTGGAACTCTGCCATCCGAGTGGGTCGATGATTGAAGGCTCCGAATCCGGAGAGACAATCCAGAGGTTTCTTCAAATGATAGAGGCCGAGCGAGTCAGTGGCCGAAGAGAAATTGAGTTTCCGTTGCCAAACGGTCGTGTGCGCCCCGTCGGATTTTCGCTTTCCTCACTTCGTGACGAAACGGGGTGCGAGCGCGGGACGATTGTTTTGTTTACTGATCTCACAGCCGAGAAGCAGGAGGAGCGAGAGAAATGGCAGCGAGAGCGGCTGGCGGCGGTTGGAGAGCTTGCCAGGGACTTGGCCCATGAGATTCGCAATCCGTTGGCCACGCTCAGCGGCTGTGTGGAAATACTGGTCGGCGGCAATGTTGGCATCGCTGAGAAAGAGAAACTTGGCCAACTTGCCGCTCGGGAATCGCAGCGTTTGAATAATTTGCTGCGGGATTTTTCCACTTTCGCGCGATTAGAGGCGCCGCGCAAGAAAAGGCTCAACCTGTCCCAGATGTTGCGAAATCCCAACGAGGAGTGGCCTGCTCTGGATATACGGTTGCCTCGGGAATTGCCGATCGAAGCGGATGAAGGCCAGATGGAAATTATCATCAATGCCCTGCTGATGGCTTTGGCATTGTGGGCGGAAAACGGTGACTGCGTTGAGGTTAGTCCTTTGGAGGCGGGCGAGGGGAAAGTCTCGGTGCGGTTTCACTTGCCGGGCAAAGAATTGCCTCGGGAGGTACTTGATTCGGTTTTCCAGCCTTTTGGCGAGGTGTGGAAGCATCGGCTTGGGTTGGCTCTCCCTACGGCTCATCGAGCGGTTGCAGGGCATGGGGGTGAGCTCAAGTTCTATAGTGGTCCGCGCGAGGGAACCGGATTTGAATTGGTGCTCGAGTCGGGGGAAAGGGCGCAAGGCAGAAAGGAGATAGCGAGGAATGGAACCTGAACGCATTCTCGTTGTGGACGATGAAGAGAGCATGAGGGAATTCTTGACGGTTGTACTGCGTCAGGAAGCCTACGCGGTGCGGGCCGTGGGAAGCGGGAAGGAAGCGTTGGAAGCGCTGGCGCAAGATGCCTGTGCTCTCCTTATCACCGATTTGCGGATGCCGGAGATGACGGGTCTTGAACTTGTGGCGATTGCGCGCAAGAAATATCCTCAACTTTCTGTCGTTGTGATCACGGCCTTCGCCTCTTTGGAATCGGCCATTGAGGCTTTGCGGCTGGGCGCCTCGGATTACATAATGAAACCCTTTCAGGTGGATGAAATCAAGCTCGTCGTTGCCAAAGCCCTCGAACAAATTGACCTGCGACGCGAGAATCAATCGCTGCGCGAGCAGTTGGGCCGGGATTTGGAGAATTTGCGGATCATTGGCGACTCGCCTCAAATGCAAAGGATTATGGAGCTGGTCAAGCGGGTCGGCCCGTCGGACGCAACAATTCTCATCACGGGAGAATCCGGCACCGGCAAGGAACTCATTGCGCAAGCCCTTCACGCCAATTCGCTGCGGAGGGATGCGCCGTTCGTTACGATCAACTGCGGGGCACTGCCGGATACGCTTTTGGAAAGCGAGCTTTTCGGGCACATGAAGGGAAGTTTTACGGGGGCGGTGCGGGACAAAGAGGGCCTTTTCAAGGTGGCCTCAAAGGGAACGCTCTTCTTGGATGAAATTGCGGAAATGAGTCCTGCGTTGCAGGTTAAATTGCTGCGCGCTTTGCAGGAGCGCGAAATTCTCCCCATTGGAGCGACGCGGCCCATCCGAGTGGATGTGCGAGTCATCGCGGCCACGAATGCCGATATTGAGAAGAAACAAAAAACGGGTGAGTTTCGTCCGGATCTCTATTATCGCTTGGCTGTGATTCCGGTGCATTTGGCTCCGTTGCGTGAGAGGGGAGAAGATATTCCGACCTTGGTCAGTTATTTTATGGAGCGCGCGTGCCAACGCAACGGGCTGACACTGAAGCGAGTCTCACCGGAAGCGATGAGACTCCTGGTTGCATATCCGTGGCCGGGGAATGTGCGTGAGCTGGAGAATACCATTGAACGCACCGCGATTTTGACCGATTCGGAGATGATCCCACCTGACACATTGCCCGGAAAAATACGCGCCTCGGAAAGCAGCAGCTTCCGCTGGCAGGTTTCCGATGCATCCATGACCTTGGAGGAGCTGGAAAAGGATTATGTGCTCCAGGTTCTCAAGGAGACGGGTTGGCAAAAGAAGCGGGCCTCCGAAATTCTGGGAGTAGATCCGTCAACTATCTATCGCAAGTTGCAGCGTTACGGCATAGAGCCGCCGGATAAAATCTCATGACAGCGAGCGATCTCTGTGATTGCGATCTGCAATTCTCTTAATTCCTTTCGTGCACTCTGCGGAAATTTTTTCTGTCAAGTGCGGGGGTGGTTTAAGTGAACTTCATAAGAATCAAGTGATAGATTTCGGTGAGAGGCTTGGCATATCAGTTGCGCTTGAATTTGCCGAGAGCCAAACAGAAACGAGACAACCCTTAATAGTGGAGGTGTGACATGTTCAAGTATTTGCGCAACAAGAAAACCCAGCGCGGTTTCACCCTGATCGAGCTGCTTGTCGTTATCGTGATTATCGGCATTTTGGCGGCGATCGCGGTTCCGCGTTTCATTGGAGCACAGGATCGTGCGCGAGTCGGTGCGGCTCGGTCGGATCTTGATAATTTCCGTCAGGCCTTGGCGATGTTTGAGATTGACTACGCGGACTATCCGGCGGCCATGACTCTTGCGACGGCGCCAACCGTTCTGGTGGACCCGAACGGAAATCCCTACATGACGCTGCCGACGGGTCAGAACTTCGCTGTGGGCACATTCGCCTACGCCTATGTGGCAGGTAGTCCGACCAGCTATGCGCTGACGGTCACCTGTCTTGACAACGGCGGAACGGTTCTGGTCGGAGACCCGGACGGCGTCCGATAGCGCGGGAGTTGACTTTAGCGCTGCACTTGGGCAAATATATTTGAACCCATGCTGCACGCAACATGCGAACCCACACATGTGGGTTCGTTTTTTTTGGGGGGGAGGGATATGTTATAGAGTGATTCATACGATTTGGCAGTGGGTGGGATTTGTTTCTTGTTCCATTTTGTTCTCCGGTGTCTTCTTTTTCCTCCAATATGAAGCTATCTCTGTAGTTGATGTTCACAGTCTGGCCCCCCCTATCCCCCCCGCGAGCGGGGGGGTATCCGAGGTCTCCCCCCGTTTACGGGGGGATGAAAGGGGGGCGGGATCAGGAAGCGAACTGCATTCCAAGATACCTTCATCCCTTGATTGGACTGAGTGAGGCAAATTGCGCCCACCAGTATGAACGAAATTGCAGGCTTGTTGGGTTTTTGACGCCTCGGCCGTTTGCAACTCCTTGCGCAGTATAAGGCAAATGCTAAGCGCGGTATCGGTGGCATAGGCCTTGCACGAAAGAAAACTGACCATCCATCGCGACCAAGAATTCCATCCGCAATTTGGCTCATGCCCAAAGAAAGAATATTAGTCGTTGAAGACGAGGGCGGCTATCGGGACTACCTGGCGGCGCAACTGGAAGAAAAGGGATTTGCTGTGCGCACCGCTCCCGATGGACGTATGGCTCTCGATTTGTTCACTGAAGAGGAGTTCGATTTGGTTCTCCTCGACCTGCGGCTTCCCGGAATGGACGGCCTTGAAGTGCTCAAGCACTTTAAGAATCTTTCGGGGGAGACTCAGATTGTGATGATGACAGCCTATGGGTTGGTGCAATCGGCGGTGGAGGCGATCAAGCGGGGAGCTTTCGACTATATCACGAAGGAAACGCTGACGCCTGAGACGCTCAACTTGACGGTTGTGAAGGCGCTCGAGCAGCGCCGGCTCAAACGAGAAAATGAGCGATTGCGGGCAGAAGTTCGACGGAAGTATACCTTTGAGAATATCATTGGCAAGTCCCGGGCGATGAGTGAAGTGTTCCAGAAGGTTCAGCGGATTGCCTCTTTCAAGAGCACCGTGCTAATCTACGGGGAATCGGGAACGGGCAAGGAGATGATTGCGAAGGCGATCCACCTGAATAGTCCTTTGCGCAATCATGCTTTTGTTACCGTCAATTGTGGCGCCATTCCCGAAACGCTTCTCGAGTCCGAGCTTTTCGGTCATATCAAGGGCTCCTTTACGGGGGCCTATCGGACAAAGAAAGGACTTTTTGAAGAGGCGGATGGCGGCACGATCTTCCTCGATGAGATTGGGGAATTGCCGCTCGGACTGCAAGTCAAGCTGTTGCGAGTCTTACAGGAGCATACGATTCGGCGGATCGGGGATACTTCCGAGATCGCCATTGATGTTCGAGTTCTTGCGGCCACTTCCCGAGACCTGTTGCGAGATGTGCGAGAAGGGCGATTTCGCGAAGATTTGTTCTATCGTTTGCACATTATTCCGATCCTGCTGCCTCCACTGCGGGAGCGGCCGGAAGATATTCCCCTCTTGGTTCAACACTTCTTGCGCAAGCATGCGGGAGAAGGAAGTGTCGGGGAAATTGCATCGGAAGCCTTGCAACTCCTGCTGCAATATTCGTGGCCGGGCAATGTCCGTGAATTGGAAAACATCGTGGAGCGCGCTGTGGTTCTTTCGGATTCTCATTCTATCACCCCCCAGGTTTTGCCTGCTGAGTTGAAGCAGGCGGGTCAGGAGTTTCAGGTTCATGTCCCCGAGGATTGCCTTTCGATTAAGCGAACTTTGAAGACACTGGTTCCCGCAATCGAGAGAGAGCTGATTCAACGGGCTTTGGGACAAACCGGCAATAATCGAACGCGAGCCGCCAAGTTGCTCGAGATCTCCCACCGTTCCTTGCTTTACAAGCTCAAGGAGATGAACGGATGATTGGGACGAAGGAGAAATGCGCTATGAGAAGCCGCTTGTTGATCGCGATGGTGTTTCTCGCCAGCACCGTAGTCGGTGTGGGGCTTTGGCTGGGTTGCGAACAGAAGGGAAATATCGCCCCGACTTCGACAGGTCAAGGCGAACTCTTCTATTTTGACAGCATTCAGGTCTCGCGGTCCGCACTGGCGCCATCCGAGCAATTGGAGATACGGGCGCATGTGCTTTCGGAATCGGGAAGAGCCGCTGCGAATCAGGCGGTGCGTTTCAGCGTGGATCGCGGCAACTACTTCGGTGTTGATTCGGATACGACGATGAACACCGATAGTGAAGGTTGGGCGCGAGCAACCTATGTGGCACCATCGGATACGGGATTGGTGACGCTGCGGGCGGAGCTGGTCTCCATGGGAGAGCTTGCCTTGAGGTATGTCTATGTAACCTCGACGGGTCAGCCTCAGGAAGGGCAGCTCTATTTGTGGGCGGACTCGGATACACTCTTCGCCGACAACGGGCAGTCGTCGGTCGTTGTTCATGCTCGTTTGCGCAACGCATCGAATAATCCTATCGGTGGCGTTGCTGTCTATTTCAGTACGACTCAGGGCTCAATCGGAAGCCCGTCCATCACCGATTCAGCCACCGGTGTTGCATTGACCACTCTCTACTCGGGAGCCACTCCGGGAACCGCGCGAGTGATAGCAACCTATGGGACAGCGCGGGATTCGCTTGATGTCGCTTTCGTCGTACCGTATCCGGCGGCATCGGTGGTCGTCAATGCGATTCCTCAGCAGATCACCGCAGGTCTCGACTCGGCGACGATCCGTGCCATCGTGTACGACGCGCAAGAGCAACCTGTCGTTGACAATACTCTGGTCATATTCAGCACGGATCAGGGCACATTGGCTTTCACTCAACGCCGCACGGTCTCGGGTGTGGCCGTGACGACTCTTTATGCTCCACCCACGACGGGTGTGGCTCATGTGGCGGCGAATGTTGGTGCGGGGGCAATCGGCTATGCCAATGTGCAAATCACACCGGGGCCATTAGCCACGATTACACTTCTCCCTGAACACGACAGTCTCTTTGCCGATAATTTCAGCACGACAACAATTGATGTGTATGCGAAGGACGGCTTTGGAAATCCCGTTTTTGAAGGAACTCCGATAAGTTTTGAGGCGTATGGTGGTGAGATTACTCCAACAGCGACGGTGAATGCGGAAGGGTATGTGCAGGTGATTTTCCAGGCGGGTCTGGTGGCAGGCCCTGCCGCAGTGAAAGCGGAGAATGGCGCGGTTGAAAGTTCGATTTCGATTTACCTCATGCCGACTCCGGCAGCGAGCATCTCGCTGACGGCCTCGCCGACACAACTTCCGGCGGACGCGATTAGTACGGCGGACTTGACCGCCCTCGTGCTCGATGCGGAGAGCCGACCGGTTTCCGATGGAACGGTGGTAACCTTCACCTCGATTCTGGGGACCCTGGGAGGTGAAGGACCCGTTGCGTCGCACCCGGGATGGGGTCAGGTGACAAGGGCGAAGCGAGGTTGGGAGGAAAAGAGTCAGAAGCATTCGATCACCAAGCTGTTGAAGCAGAATCCGACGCGCCCGGGACAGAATCCTATTCAGTCAGTCTTTTCCACGACGACACAGAGCGGCTATGCCCGCGCGGTTCTCACCAGCGCAACACTCGCTGCAGTGGATACGGTGACCGCATCCACGGGAGGAATCAGCGATGCGCAAGTCATCACCTATCAGCCCGGTGCGGCCGCGCAAATCACGATTGAACCTGAGGCGGCGACTATTCCTGCCGATGGAATCAGCTCGACCGATGTGACGATTCGGATTCGGGACAGCTTCGGCAATGCCGTAGGAGCCGGCATCGCCGTCAGTGCACAAGTCACGCTGGGAACTCTGTTTCCTGTGCAGGGACACACGAATCCTCAGGGGATTTTCATGGCGAATCTTCAAAGTGAACGGCGTGCAGGCATTGCAGCGATTACGGCACAATCCGGCTCGGCGGTGGGCTATGGAGAGGTGGAGTTTACGGCTCCTGATATTGGAGCCATTTCGGTCCAAGCGGACGAGACATCCCTTCTTGCGAACGGAGTGTCCGCGACAATTTTGCGAGCCTTCGTGGTCGATGCGAATGGAGTGCCGGTGTCTCAGCGATGGGTTGCATGGGAAGCGGGTGTTGGAATCGGAACTATCATTCCGTCGGCATCCTTGACGGACAGCTCAGGTATCGCCTTAGCGATATTTCAAAGTGGAGCATCGAATACCGACGCAAGTCAGGTCGTGACGGCGTCCATCGGAGGGTTTTCGGATGACCTCTCAATTTCGATGCGAGGCGTTACGCTGAGTTTGGTTGCGGAAGACGCGGCCATACCTGCCAACGGAGAGGCGACTACAGAGATTCGAGCTCATGTTCGTGAGACAACTTCCCATATTGGTTTAGCGAATGTCAGCGTCGTCTTCGCCACGACCTTGGGTTCGATTCCGCAGACGGCTCAGACGAACAGCAGCGGTGTGGCAACGGTTCTTTTGACAGCGAGCGCAACCGTGGGGACTGCCAATATCACTGCATTCTATGGAGACACGCTGAGCGCGATAACTCAAGTCAGCATGATTTCGACCCAAGGGGATGCCGTGACCTTGACTCCCGTCAGTTCGACGCTTCTTGGGGATGGACTCTCGACAACGCAGCTTCGTGCTTATGTAGTGGATGTGGGAGGGATACCTGTTTACGGAGAACTCGTCGCCTTCGCTGTCTCTTCGGGAGTGGGAACGATTGTTCCTTCCACGGTGATGACGGGGGAGGATGGATTTGCGTATGCTACTTTCGTAAGCGGCGCTGTTATTCACGACAGCGAAACTGAACTTGAAGCCCGGATCGCTCATGACACTTCAACGGCGACAATCAATCTGCGGGGTATCACGATAGAATGCTCGGCGACGCCTCAGATGATTGTGGCCGATGGGCACTCGAGCGCGACGATTCATGTTCACCTTTATGAAACGGTGCGCCTGATTGCCATTGCCGAGGCCACCATCTGTTTCGGAACGAGTTTGGGCAGCATTCCAAACTTGACAGAGACGGACAATTCGGGCCTGGCGGCCGTCGTATTGACCTCGGGAATGATCGCAGGCACGGCGCAGATCATTGCGCGCTATGGAAATGAGCTTACGGATACCGCGCAGGTTGTTCTTGCGCAGTCTGCACCCACCAATTTGAATCTTTCCGCCAATCCGACGATGATTCTCGCCGATAATGTTTCGACTTCAGCCATTGCGGCGATTGTTACGGACCAAGGCGGCAATCCCGTGCCCAATGGGACGCCGGTTCATTTCTATATTCCCCCCAATTCCGGCTCGATTGATAATCTTCGCACCACGCTCAATGGCGTGGCGACCAATGTGCTGACTTCGGGACTAAATCCCGATACAATTGAAGTGTTGGCATGGGTCGAGGAGAATCCTTCGGTCCGAGATAGTGTCCGAGTCACCTATACGGTCGGCACGCCTGCCCTTGTTTCGGTGGATGCTCAGTTGGACACCTTGAAGGCGGATGGCATTTCCGTTGATACGATTTTCGCGACCGTGACGGATGTTGTTGGGCATCGGCTTTCGAATGTTGAAGTTCAATTTGAGGCCTCAATCGGCAACATTTCGGAGAGTCGTACGACGGGTGGGGACGGAGTTGCCCGTGTGCCCTTCTCTTCATCCATGACCGGGATTGCGACCATCACAGCGACCGCAGCCTCAGGAGTGGGTTACTGCACCGTCTATCTCATTCCCGGATGTCCCTGGAGTATAGAAATGGATTACGAACCGCATTCGGTCGGCGTCCGAGAGAGCGGCCGAAACGAGACGCTGCTCATCACGGCGACTGTAAAAGATGCCAGCAATAATCGGGTGGTGGACGGCACCCCTGTCTATTTCGACATTTACTCTCAGCCAATCACTCATCCCGATTCAATGGGCAGGCTTTCCTCAACGGATTCCATTCCTACCATCAATGGACGGGCGAGCGTTTCTTACACGAGCGGTTTTCGGTCGGGAACCGCGCGTATCCGGGCCCGCAGCTATGGGATCTGCGAGGGAGAGTCTTTTGCGATATCGGCCATTACCACGGAGATTCTGATTTTTGCGGGACCACCCTATATCGAGGATATTTCCAATCCTGAAGGATGCGGCTATTACAGCACAAGTCATCTCAAGGTGGCCGCCGCGCCGTGCGATCTCGTGGGTTGGAGCGCCGTGGGAGATTCGGTACGCATCGTTGCCATCGTTGGTGACAAATGGAACAACCCTGTTACCGAAGGGACGGCCGTCTATTTCACGACTTCAGGGGGTGTGATTTCGACGGCGACGGGTTTCACGGACGCCAATGGGTTTGCCGTCGTGACCTTGTACGGAGGCAATCCCATGCCGACTCTGGGTCGTTGGTGGAATACCCTGGAGGACCCGAATTTGGGCGGCTCATTCGACTGTTGGGGTGACCCGGGTCGGAACGGCATCGCCAAGGTGCTTGCCACCAGCGAGGGTGAAACCGGGAACAACCAGAGTGCGATTGTCTGGGCGTCTTGCGATGTGCGCTTCACGGCGCCTTATGATTATATGCAAGTCCTCGGAGCCACGGTGAATGGAGACCCGGAGGAGCGGACGCTTTATATTGGACAGAATGCCCTCATTACTTTCGAGCTTTGGGAAGGCGGGAACCATTGGCCGATTGATTCCGAGTCCATCGTACGCCTCAGCGCCAGTGCGGGTCGAGTCTATCCCTATGAATTCGGGATCGGTTGTCCGGGAGATACGCTCTATACAGTCTCTTTCTTTAACAATCTGACCACGGAAGATGATATCACAGCGACCCCTGTATTACTCGAAGTGGAATCCAAGAACGGAAACATTTGGGCGTTTACGGAAACCTTCACCTTGTTGCCTCAGATGCCGCCAACAGCGCCGCCCGGTTCCGAAGACGGGGGTCAGGCACAGCGGTAGAAGGAAGGGTTTGCCATGAACGAATCTGCCGGAACAGAAATGCATAGACAAACCTCGATTGCGGGAGGACTGATGACCGGATTTGTGTGTCTTGCGTTGCTTCTGGGAGCGTCTGCAGGATGGGCTGGAGGCTTGGTGGGGCGGCCGGCTTTCTGCCTTGGGAGCGACGGCGTTGCGATGACCGTGGAATTCTCCAATATGTGTTATGCGGTTCAGGCGACGGATGCGCCAAGCGAGGAACAAGGAGACAAAGTTCAAACGCAGCGAGGGCTTCTGCGGGCAACTTTTGGCGTTGCACCGGGAATGGATGTAGATATTGCTTTGGGAACGGCCAATTTGAGTTTCCCCGACGGCCCTGCGGGTTTCTCGACCTTTCAGTCGGAATGGGGATTTGCGTGGGGAGGAGGATTGCGGGCGGGCTATCCTTTTCAAAAAGAGCCGTGGCAGCTCCAACTCAGCATGAACTACATCGGTTTCCGGGCCGAAGGCGAAACGGCAAATTCGCAGAAAGTTCTTCGCAATCAATATGTTTGGCAAGAGCTGTCGCCGACCTTGACGGTGGGCTATCGCTTTGGCCAACTGACTCCGTTTGTTGGCGCGATGCAAACGATTTTATTTGGCGTTCGTGAAACCGAAGTGGAGTTTCTTGGTGCTGCGCGGCCGGCGTTGGGTGGAAAACAGAACTACACCGACGCCAAGCAGAAGCCGCAAGGTTTGATGGGCGCGGATTGGCGTTTTCCTGATGGCTACTTTCTGACCGCTCAGGTCAGCGCTTCGGGGCAGGGTCAATGGGGCTTCTCTCTCGGGCTGGCTCAGGCTCTGAAATAGTAGGAAAGGAGTGACCGATGGCAACGAGACAGCGCAAAGACAAAGGGGTTACCCTCATTGAGGTACTTGTCGCGACGGTGATCCTCGTGTTGGGATTTTTGATCATCGCCAGCTCCTTCATTGCCATGGCTCGGTCGAACCGTTACAGCGAGAAGCAGGATAAGGCCATCCAACTGGCCAGCCGTGTGATGGAGGACATGCGGAATCGGAGGTTCACCCAGATTCTGAATGAAACGGGCACCTACGGAGAGTATCCGAACTTCCCGAACTACCGTCACGAGGTCGTCGTTTCCAACGTGGGGCAAGTCAAAAAGGTGACGGTGCGCATTTTTTTCGACAAGAACCGCAGGAAGATTTCGTTGGATAGCTTTTTTGCCAACATGTGAAGGAATTGAATGCGTGAGAGAAGGAGTTGAGAGATGGAAGCCAGAGCAAGATTGGGGCGAATAAGGAGGGCAACGAAGGATTCTGCGTCATCTCGTGAGCGCGGTTTCTCCATTCTGGAACTTATCATTGGAATGACGCTGACGCTGATTCTGATGACGGTGACCGCCGGCATGTTCCAAGGGGTGGTGCGCAGTGCGTCGGTCGAAGGGACGAAAGACGAGGCGAGGGCGGATGGTCGGCTTGTTATGAGACGCTTGGAGCGACAGATGCGGCTTATAGGCCTTTTGGGGCCACCCGATATGGATGGGACATCCGATGATATTACGAGGGATGTGCCGGGAATGGCATGGTCCGATTCCATCCGTGACGATGTTGAATATGCCAAGATGGATGAACTCGTATTGATGGGGGATTGCAATAACGACAGCATCACCGAGACGGTGCGAATCTGGCGCAGCGGTCTCGACTTGTACGAAACGGTCTGGGAGTGGTCGCGGGATTCTGTGAAATGGGGGGCGCCCATGAATCGCATCCTGTCGCATAATGTCGAGCGGCTCATCTTTTTCTTCCGCGATCAGAATGGCAATCCGCTTCCCGTGGCTGGAGGTCCGGGACCATTGACGGCGGGAGAACGGTGGCTCATTGCCCAGGTCGAACTTGTGCTTATTATGCGCTCCAGCTTCGAGGACAAACAGCATCCCTATTATTCGTCGTTTCCCGACGGAACCAATACCTGTGACGGGTATCTTCGGTTCTGGCTTTCCAGTCGGGTTTGTGGTCGGAATTTATGAGTAAGGTGCGAGACTCTGTGAGTTTGCGTATGAGGTGAAAGATGAAAAGCGAAAGAAACATTCGGAGAAGGGGCCGAGAGGGAGAGAGGGGAATGGTCCTGGTTCTTACGGTCGTGCTGATGTCCGTTTTGCTTCTTGTGGCGGGGACGACGGCTATCCGTTCGATCGGTCAGGCCCGAGTGACGACCCAGGATGTGGATGCGGTGAAGACCTTCTACGCCGCCGAGGCGGGGGTGGAGTGGGGAGCGGCGGAATTGCGGGCCTTGCTTCCCAACAATCTTGCTCCAAGTCAAGCGGAATTGGACGCGTTACCTCAGCCGTCTTTGACCGGTTATCAGTTCACGGCCTATTCCATTGCGCCGATAGGGACGCGGACTCAGCAGGTTATTCAGTCCGGGGATTATGTCGGCTTAATCGGATACATTCAGAAATATGGCATAACCTGTCAGGCGCAAGGAAAGCGGCATGCGTCAAGGATTGAGCGAGAGATTGAGCATCAATTTATTCCGCTGTTCCAATTTGGCGTCTTCTATGACAAAGATCTGGAAATTATTCCCGGCCCTACCATGAGTTTCATTGGCCGGATCCACACCAATGCGGACTTGTACATTGCCGCCGAGACGGGAATCACTTGCGATTCCTATGTGACGGCCATCGGACAGATTTGGCACTTTCGAAAGGACGGTAGTCACAGCGACCCACCGGGATATGTCAAGATTCAGGATCAGGTGGGGGTCTATCAGAACATGTGGACGGGCTCCTATTGGTTAGATGAGAGACAAGCGTCGTGGCCGACCGAGTCCATCACACGCTGGGGAGGGATGGTGCGCGACTCGGCACATGGAGTCCAGGATTTGAAACTGCCGTTGCCTCCTTTGGCCGATATGTATGAAATCATCGAACGCGGCCAGCCCGGTGATCCGCCGGAGCTCATTGATTCCCGATATTGGTACAAAGCCGGCGTTCGCATTGTGGATGGCGTGATGACTGACAGCGGTGGCACTCCGTTGAGTCCGCCTCCGGGTGTCATTGCCTATGTTAACAACGCGTTTATGGATCAGCGTGAAAACCGATGGATGGATGTCCTTGAGCTGAATGTGGGAGCACTGGTTGCTGCGGGACTGAGTCCCACCAACGGCATTCTCTACATCTCGGGAGCGGGAGCCGATGATGTTGTCCGCATCCGTAATGCGTCGCAGTTGCCCGCAGGTGGACTGACGATTGCCACGGACAATCCTCTCTATGTTTATGGCAACTACAATAATGTCTCCAAGAAGGGTTCCGCGCTCGTTTGCGATGCCATCACTATTCTATCGGGCGCGTGGCTTGATTCGAAGTCGAGCGGCCTGTTAAAATACCGAGTGGCAACGGCGACCACGGTGAATGCATGCATCATGACGGGACACAAGCAAACGGCTTCCGGGGGTACCTACAGTGGAGGACTCGAGAATCTGCCACGCTTTCTCGAACAGTGGACCGGAGTCACTCTGACCTATCGAGGGAGTATCATAGATCTTTGGTACAGCCGAAAGGCGGTGGGGACATGGGTTTATGGCGGCTACTATACGGCGCCCAACCGAAATTGGGGATTTGACACAGACCTTTTGGATCCGGCGAACTGGCCGCCCGGGACTCCGCGGGCACACACGATTCAGAGGGGAAGTTGGAGACAAATAAGCTGAGGGATCTGCCTATGAAAGTCTTGAGTCGCCGACGCCCTGCGGAGCGCCGGGCGTGGGACATGCTGCGTCAAAGAAAATGGAAGAATGTGCTGGCCGAATTGGAGAAGATCGCTCAAGTGGAAGAGCGGAACTATGCGATATGGAATGCGGTCGGTGATGTTCATTTCCGATGCAAGTCGGCGAAGGAAGCGGTCGCCGCGTGGCGCCGCGCCGCCGAAGGATATGTTCATGAAGGTCTCTATGAGAATGCCCTGGCCTTGACGAAAAAGACTCTTCGCCTGGTTCCCGAGGAAACCGAGCTCCATCTGACGCTCGCGGAGCTTTACCTGGCCTTGGGCTATGACGCCGATTCTTTGGCCTCGCTGCGGACTTATTTGCGTCTGTGCTCGCGCCGTTCGGAATCGGACCTTCGACTGTTTTTTCGCAAAGTGATTGAGGGCAATTTGCCGCATCTTCACCTTCTCGAAGAACTCATGCCTCTTTTCCGAGAGACGGGGATCGAAGATCAGGAACTCGGCATGGAGCTGGAGAAATTCATTGGTCTACGCAAGAAGGCTGTTGCGGAAGCTGTGCCCCGCGAGGAGGTTGCCTTGGAACAGGCGGTCTCTGCAGCGGAGGAATCGGCCTACTATGGTGGGAGTGCGGACGGACTGATGGCTTTGGGCACAGCAGGAGCGGGAACCTCCGTCGCAGATGAATCGGCTCTCGCTTTTTCGCCCCAAATGCCCGGGCAGGGCGTCTCCGAGCGGGAATCCACATCCCGACCCTCTTGGGAAGCCGCGAGAGATGAGGCACTTCCCACGGGAGAAGGTCGGGACCACTATGATTTGGGCATGGTCTATCTGGAAATGAAATTGTGGGACGCCGCCCTTGATGAATTTGAGCACGCTCGTCGAGATGAAAGTCTCCGCTTCCGCGCGGGACTCGCGCTGGCGGAATGTCTGTTGGCGAAGGGAGATCCTCGGCAAGCTTTGGAACTTCTGGAGAGATTCGAAGGGGAAGAAACCCAGTCCGACGAGGAGAGATTGCGGTTTGAGTTGGTCAAAGGGGACATTCACGAAGCCTTGGGGAATCTGACAGAGGCATTAAGTCATTTTGAGAATATTTGCGGACGCCAGCAGACCTTTGGGAATGTGGAGGAACGAATACGGCACCTGAAGGAGCGCATGACCCAATAGGCGAAATTGCAGAACACGAAAGAAAGGCGATTCTCGAGGAGAGACAAGAGGTTTGGACCAGGACAAGCATAAAGGCACCGAGTTTCAGGGATTTTTGGAGCTGCTTTTTGCTCGGAAGGCGAGCGACCTCCATTTGCGAACCGCGGCACCGCCCGTCTTGCGGATTAATGGAGAGCTTTTCGCTCCGCAAGCGGAGAGGTTGACGGCGCAGAAAATCGAAGGTTTCGTGCGCGAGATTCTTGATGCATCGCAATGGGAGACCTTCCTGCGAGAAAAAGAGTATGATTTGGCGCTTGCCGTGCCGGGGTACGGTCGTGCGCGAGTCAATCTCTACTTTCAAAAAGGGACTCCGGCGATCGCTCTACGGGCCATCAAAACTCAGATTCCATCTTTTGAGGAGCTCAATCTGCCGCCGATTATGGAGAAGATTGCGGAACTTCGCCGCGGATTGGTTCTTTTGACGGGCGCCACGGGTTCGGGCAAATCCACAACGCTGGCTGCGGTGATTGAGCGCATCAATGCAACGCGCAGTACCAATATCCTGTGCATCGAAGATCCCATTGAGTACATGTTTTTCAATAAGAAATCGCTGATTGCGCAGCGTGAAGTTTTGATTGATACATTGAGCTTCTACGCGGCGCTGAAGCACGCGCTTCGAGAAGATCCCGATGTCATCATGGTCGGTGAGATCCGGGATCCGGACACGATGAGGACGGCACTTCAAGCCGCGGAGACGGGTCACTTGGTGTTGACGACGCTGCACACTCTCAATGCGGTTGAAGCGATCAATCGAAGTATCTCATTCTTCCCTTTGCATGAGCAATTGCAGGTTCGGACCATGCTTGCAGGCACTCTGCAGGCCATCATTTCGCAGCGTCTTGTGCCGCGGTGCGACAAGCCGGGGCGCGTGCCCGTTGTCGAGGTGTTGGTTAACACGGCGGCGATCCGGGAATGTCTGCCTGATCCGGAGAAGATGTCGTTAGTCGGAGGGCTTGTCGAAGACGACCATGGGGTGCACGGGATGCAGAGCTTCGATCAGTCCATTCTGAAATTATACCGCAAGGGAATGATTTCGATTGAAACGGCCATGGAGACCGCCACGAACCCGAATGATATGGAATTGGCCATGCGTGGCATTCAGACTTCGGGTTCTCGGCTTCTCGAAGCCGATGCGGAAGTCAGCTACACGGGGGCGGGGCGCAGTCCGAAGCTATCGTCTTCGGTTCCGGCTGAGCAAGAAAGGAAGTAGGCTATGACGGAATCCGTGTCGTCCATCTCGATTGGGGAGCGGCTTTTGGTCAAGGGACTTGTTACGACAGCCCAGCTTGAGGCCGCGCAGGAAAAGCAATGGCGCGAGGGAGGCGAAATCGAAGAGCACCTGGTGACTCTGGGTTATCTGACTGAAGAAAACATGGTGGCTTTCCTCTGTGATGCGTATCACTTTCGGTTCCTTCGACTGGAGGAGGTCGAGGTTGATCGTGAGGCCATCCACCATGTGCCGGCGGCGGTTGCGCATGGTTACAGCGTGTTGCCCATCCGACGAACCGGCAACACTCTGGCTGTGGTGATGGCCGACCCATTGAGCACCGAAGCGATGATTGCACTGAAACGGGTGACCGATTTTGAAATCATTCCTTTCGTTGCGGGGCGTGAAGCGATCGAGCGCGCACTCTATCTTCACTATGGACCTCCTCCCACGGAGGAGGGAGAATCGGCTCGGGGCATTGAGCCGCCGGGATTCCTGGTTCGCCGCCGTGACCAGTTGGCCGTTGACCGCTATCTGCAGATGGGTCGCGGATTGAGTCCCGAAAAGGAGAAGATTTTTAACACCTTCGTCCGGGATGCCAATAATGAATTTGCGCTCTCCGTGGCCCGGATTATCGCCGAAGGAAAGGCCGAAGAGAGCGCCAATCCGTTCATCTGTTTTGGGGAAGAGGGAGTGGGAAAGAGCCATTTGCTTATGGCTATGGCCAACTCGGTGATCGCGCACACGCCCGAACGGCGCTTCATCTACACCACAGGTCGTCGCTTCTGCACCGAATATCTCGAGGCGCTCAAAGAGAACCGGGTGAATCTCTTCCGCTATTTTTATCGAGAGCCGGACTTGCTCTTTGTGGATGACTTTGATGACCTCTTCGAGCGCTCCTGGGCCCAAGATGAGCTCTTCGAGACCTATCAAGCGCTGGGCAGGAACGGGAAATGGTTAGTGATGGCGTGTCGCGCCGACCCGCGCAAAGTGCCGAATCTGTTGCCCAAATTGAAATCGGCCATCGAGGAAGGAATCATTGGGCACATCGGCCCTTGCTCGCTTGAAGCGAAAGTGGAGATCCTCGTGCGCCGCCACGGAGGTGTTCCGATTCCTGCGGAGGTTTTTATTTACCTCATCAAGCGCGCGGATGGGACTCTGAATAACCTCATAGACCTTTTGGAGCAGATGGTGGCGATTTCGATTACGGGAAAAAAGGCCATTGGTTTGGAATTAGCCAAAGAGGTGCTGGGACTTATGGGGCTCGCGGAGTCCTCAGGTCAAGAGAGTTTCGCGCAAGCCATTGCGACTTCGACGACACAACGAGAACCTTCGTTTGAGGAGCTGAGCAAATGAAAACCTGTGTGCTGATTGTTGACGATGATGAGCGTTATGTCGAACTCCTGGAGTTCAACTTGGTCGAGCAGGGGTATCGTGTGATAACCACCACGCATCCGGCGGAGGCGGTCGAGATTGCGAGCCGCGAGCATCCGCAGGTGGCGATTTTGGATGTCATGATGCCCGAGATGGACGGATTCACTCTCGCGCGTGCCTTGCTAAGGCTCCCCGAGATCGGCAAGATGCCGATTATTTTCCTGACTGCCAAGGGCCAGGGAGGAGACCGTTTGGAGGGATTTGAAGCCGGTGCGGTGGACTATCTCACCAAACCCTTCCTCCCTACGGATCTGATCGCGCGGATCGAAAAAGTCTTGCGCGTCTATCGAAAGTCGGAGGTCACTCGTGAGTGAGAGAGACACAGCGGTCGCATTCCGGCCCTCTGACATGGCGAGGCATTGGTGGAACGCCGTCGAAGCGGCTGCCGATGGTGTATTCCTGCTCAGTCTCGATGCGAAATATCTGGCGGCGAATGCCGCATTTTGCCACCTGCTGAGCGAGACGGGGCCGTCGCTTCTGGGAAGAAGCTACTATGATGTCTTGTCGAATGACAGTATTCCGCTGGCCCACCGCGCGATTGAAATGATGATCCAGCGCGGGCAGCCGCAACGAACGACGGTGGTTCTCCAGCGTGCGGATGGCGAGGTGCGGACGGCCGAGTGCCATCAGTCGTTTCTGCTTCGCGATGGCAAACCCTGGGCGATTGTGACGATCGCGCGCGACATTTCGCAGGAGGTTCTTCTTGAGCGCAAGCTGTGGGATGCGGCGGAAGAACATCGGGCGGCTCTGGATTTCGCTTTGCGCACTTCGCTGGGACTGATCAAGGGGTATGTCTATACGCTGTATCAGCATCCGAGAATTGACGAAGCGAGACGCGGACGCTATGTGCAAATCATTGAGGAGGAGGTTGAGCGACTGACGAAATTTGCGGAGGATCTCCTCGATTACCGGCGATTGGAAGTCGGCGACTTGTACGGCGCCAATGAGGTGGTGGATGTGGTGGGCGTTGTGAAGAGCGTTTTGAACGGATTTGCACGGGAGGCGATGCGTCGGCAGGTTCATGTGGAGACACATTTTAACAGAGTGCGGGGACCTCTGTTCACTTCTCAAGACAGCTTGCGGCGAATTCTGATCAATCTTCTGCAGAATGCGATTCTCTATGCACCTGTGGGTGGGACGGTCAAGGTCTCTTTGCAAGACTCGGAGGAGACTTTGGAGGTGATAGTCGAAGACAATGGGCCGGGGATTCCGCCGGAAGAAATGGGACACATTTTCGAGAAATTCTATCGCGGTCGAGCGGCAGAAAAAGCGATGGGTACGGGACTGGGGCTTGCGATTGCAGGGACTCTTGCGGAATCTCTGGGAGGAAGCATTGAGGTGGAAGGCCCGCCGGGTCGAGGCGCTCTTTTTCGCCTACGCCTCTCGCGGAAAGGATGCGCGAGCCGGAACATGAAAGACGAGTGGGAGTCAACGGAGGAGAGAGCGGTTCCTGTCGCTACTGAAGATTGAGGGCATTTGACATGGTAGGTCGCGCGAAGCGGTCGGTCGGTGTGGACATCGGCAGCCGGCGCATCAAAGTCGTGGTGTTGAAGAAGGGGAAACGGGGCATCGAGCTTGAGCATGTCCGCATCGAGCCGATTCCTTATGGATGCATTGTTGATCATCAGATTATGGATTCTTTTCAGGTCGGCGAGGCTCTTGCCACAGCGACCAAGGCGGTCGGGATGCGCGGGAAGGAAGTGGCGGCGGCTCTGTATGGAAAGAAGGTGATGATCAAGAAAATCACCATGGACCTGATGTCGCAAGACGAATTGGCCGCGGCGATTGCCTACGAAGCCGAGCAGAGCCTGCCGTTTGATGCGCGAGAGGTCACCTTAGATTACACGGCCCTCCCGCGGGAGCTTGATGCGGAAGGAATGGAAGTCCTTCTGGTGGCGGCGAAGAAAGATCTTGTTCACTCGGTCGTGGATACGCTTCGTGATGCCGGCTGCAAACCCGCTCTCTTCGAGCTTGAGCCCTTCGCCCTTCAAGCGGTTCTTGTTGAAAACGGCGATTTGGATGAGAAGTCCACCATCGCCGTTCTTCAGATCGGCTTTCAGGCCTCGACGGTTACGCTGTTCCAGGCGGGCCGATTTGAGGGGACGCGTGACATCAATATTGCCGGCAAAACCTACATCGAGGAATTGATACGCCACCGCGGGATTTCCTTTGAACGCGCCGTGGCCATTCTCTCCCGCGAGCGATTGTCGTCGAGCGATGAGAGCGCTCTGGAAGAAACGGCACGGCAGATGGGCGAAAAGCTGGCGGACGCGGTGGCCCGCTCGTTTCCATCGAATTTCGGTCCGGCCGCTGAAAGTTCTGTGACACGGGTCCTTCTTTGCGGAGGCGGAGCTCACTTGCCGGGAGTCGTCGCGGCGCTCACGGAGAGGCTGGCGACTGAAGTGGAGGTCGCGGATCCTCTGCGCTTTGCCGTTCCCGCAACGGACGGACAAGAGAACGACCTGCGAGATGTGGCGCCTGATTTGACGATGGCGGTGGGCCTTGCCCTGCGGGGACTGGGTGACTTGCATCCCGGATTCAATTTGCTTCCCCCAGAGGAGCGAAAAGGAGGGAAGAAAGGTTATCTTGCGGGAGCCACCGTCGTTCTGCCGATTCTGGGTTTCGCCTTTCTGCTCCTTCTTATGGTGATTGCAACGGTTGTGCAAGAAAACAAACTCGGAATCCTGAAAGGCAGTTTGAAGGAAGTTCGGCGCGAAGCGGCCATCTATGCAGACAAAATCGCTGTGGTCGAGGAGCTGACAGCAAAGCGGAGCGATATTGCGACACGCATTAATCTAATCGAGCAACTCGACCATGACCGTTTCTTGCGCATTCATCTGCTCGACGAGATCAATCGAGCGTTGCCCAGTCTGACTTGGTTGACCTCGGTGCGCGAAGAAGGGGGAGAAGGAATCACATCGGTTGTGTTGGAGGGAGTGACCTCCTCCAATCTACGAGTGGCTGAGTTGATGAGCAACTTGGTTGCATCGCCGTACTTCACCGATGTAAATCTGATGGTGACCGAGAAAGGCGACATTGCTCATGCGGGGGTGACAAAATTCACACTGCAAGCGGCGATCAAATCGGACTCGACGGCCAAAGCGTCCTTGCCGAAAAAAGAGGATGCCATCGCCACGGGCGCGAATGCCGTCAAACAAATGCGGGCGACAACACATCCGAGACCTCCGAAGCGCTAAAGACAACAAACGGGTCTAAGGGGTCGAAAGGACATCTGAATCAATGTGAATCTTTGGAGGAGATGATGAGAAAGCTTGGCACTCTGACCATCGGTATAGGCGTTGGAATCTTTCTCTCGCTATCGAGCTGCACTGAAGGCATCAATGACTACTCGGATGCCGCGAAAGTCTCGGGGTGGGTCTATGCGGACCAAACCCAGAGCCAGGGCGTGCCGGGAGTTGGGGTGCTGTTGGAGGCGGACCAGGAAAGCGACACGCCCTATATGGGTCCCGACCGATGGTTTTACACGGACGAGAATGGCCACTTTGAAGGGAGCCTCTTTCTTGGCAGCGAGCGCGATCCGACTACGAGAAAAATCACTTATCATTATGTGGCAGATGTTACGATAGGTTATTACTATCGGGACAAGGCGTTCTCTTGGTCGGGAGGGGCCACCGTGCAGGCGGGCGGGAATTTTATTTGCCCATCAGTGAATCTGACTCAGTTCGTAACGATTGGCACGGAAGGGGGAGGTTGAGATGAGACTTCGTGATCCGGCGACGCAGAAGTGGATTATCTTGGTTGGTTTGACTATTGGGCTTGTCTATGGCTACTCGAATTATGTCTTTCTTCCACGGAAAGACCAAATTCGGCAGACCACGGAGAAACTCAAACTCGAACGCGAGCGCTTGGAAAAAGGGAAACGAGTGGCGAAGAATTTCCGTTCGCTTCAGGAAGACTACGACCAACTGCTGACCAATTGGGGGGCGGCCTTGGAACTCTTGCCCACGGAAAAGGAAATGGACGACTTGCTGGAGCGAGTCACGCTGGCCGGCCTGAGCAGCGAAGTCACCTTCCTTCTTTTCCGTCCATTGGAACCGGTCGAGCATCCCTACTATTGGGAGAATCCGATTCAGATCAAGACTGTTTCGACCTATCATCGTTTGGGAGAGTTTTTCTCGAAGGTTGCTTCACTGCCGCGCATTGTGAATATCTCGAAGGTCCGGATGGGAGCCTGGGCGCCTCGTGAAGAGCGCTCCTCCAACACCGTTGAGGCGGAGTTCGTGGCAACCATATACATTTTCAAGCAGCTTGGGACGCCGGCGACTGTGTCACCGCCATCCGTTGCGCCCAAGCGGAATCCGCAACAAAAGAGAAGCTAAGAAGGAACGATGATGAGTTGGCGGCAATTCAATCTTGATTTCATAACCTGTCAGGCTGAAAGGAGGATCCGCCTCTTTCGCTCGGGCAGGAATTTTGAAGTTGGAGGTTTCATAGGTCTCGCTTTGCTTGTCATGATCTCGGGAATCATGGGCACGGCAACGAGCTCCTTGTCTCAAGGTCTATCACAATCGCTGATTGCTCCCCCAAATGCGGATTCAGCGCTGACGGATACGATCAAAACGATGGGCTTGCGTGCGCAGCCGGCATCGCCAGCCGCGCATGCGGGAGGAGCCAGTCGGCGCTCATATCTTCGGAGAGAAACGCCCTTCTTCTATGAGCCGGGCGGGCGTCGAGATCCTTTTCGTCCTCTCATTTCGGAAATGAAACGAGGCGAGAGTATTGTAACCGACCTGTTGCGTTTGGAGGGAGCGGTATTGACAGGAGTCGTTTGGAGTGCTGGAGAATTCCTGGCGATGGTTCGGGACAAGGATGGGAGGAACTTCTTCCTTCGTGAAGGGGAGGCCGTTTTCCGGGGGAAAGTCGTGAGTGTTACCCAGACGAAAGCGGTGTTTCAGCTTGTGGATTTCGGCGAGGTGGAGCGTGTAACTCTTACCGTCCGCGCGAACGAAGAACGAAGAGGAAGCAAATAGGGAATGGGCGCTAAAGTGGAGAAGGAATCATGAAACGGGTCGTTTATGTTACCGCATTGCTTGTCGTGCTGCTATGTGCCGAGGCTCTTCTTGGGCAGCAGACTGCGCCCTACCAAGGCTCAGAACGGAGAATCTCTCTCAATGTAGAGCAGGCCGATATACGGACGGTCTTGCGCAGTATTTCGGAGTTTTCGGGGATGAATATCGTCGCAGGCTCGAAAGTTGAGGGACCGGTCACGGTGCTTCTGCATGATGTTCCGTGGAGAGAAGCGCTCGAGAATATCCTCAAAATGAACGATTTTGTTGCGGTCGAGGAATTTGGTATCATTCGCGTAGCGACTCTTGAGGACATTCAAAACGCCGTTCGCAACGAAAGACTGGAAACGGGCATCTTTCAGATTAAGTACGCGCGGGCGGAGCAGCTACGAGAAGTCATCGGAAGACTCCTTTCGGAGCGTGGGAAGGCCCAGGCCGATATCCGTGCCAACACTCTGATTGTGACAGATATTCCAACCAATATTGCCGTTGCCCGCAGGATTATCGAGGAACTTGATCGGCAGATGAACCAAGTGCTTGTTGAAGCGAAGATCGTCGAGGTGGACACGCGCGCCAAGCGGGAGCTGGGTATTGATTGGTCGCTGGGGAATCTGGACAATCCGCTGCAAGCGACCAAAGCGGGCGCCGAAGTGAATCTCGGCGTCGGCAACCCGACAGGAACTTTCACCGTGGGGCGTATGCAAAAAGGAGTCGCACTGCAAGCCATGCTTAAGACTCTGGAGGAGGACGGCAAGGCGGATGTGCTTTCGCAGCCATCCGTTCTAATCTCCGATAATGAGACGGCCACCATCCTTTCGGGGAAGAAAATTCCGATTAACACCATTGACAAAGCGGGGAACATTGTGACACAGTTCTATGATGTCGCGGTCAAATTGCAGGTGACGCCCCATATCAATCCGAATAATCAGGTGTTGATGGACCTTCATCCCGAAGTGAGCGACCTTTCGGGGGAGGCAACGGTTTCAGGGGGAATCATTATCTTGTCTTCCGAGATAACGACCAAGCTTCTCGTGAATGATGGCGAAACGGTGGTCATCGGGGGCGTCATGCGTTCCAAAACGGATAATCTCGAACGGCGCATCCCCTTGCTGCACGCGATCCCGCTCGTCGGGCGGCTTTTCACCTACAATTCTACAACGGTTGACAAGACGGAGATTATGATTTTCGTCACACCGCACGTTCAGCTCGCGAAGAGCGCGCAGAAATAAATAGACAGGGTTTTTCGCTCTCTAACGCATTTCCTCCTATCTTCTCACTCGCTGCTTGATCTCGCCTCTCGCACATTGGCTGTTTTCAGAGGAAACCGTATCGTAGCCTCGTCTTCTTCCACTAATGCTGCTTGCGAAAGGGTTTGATTGTTGAGTCTTCTTCAGTATTTGGCAGGGCGCAAACCCCGTCTCGGGAACGATGGGAGACATGCAGACTGCGTAGCGCCCAGCTTGCTGGGTTATCATGCTGCAGGAGTTTCCCGACGCGCATGCGTCCTTGCGATTCAGGAGAGTAACCACGCCCCAATTGGTCAACATTATCCTAGGCGACTTGATAGCCCAGCAAGCTGGGCGCTACGAGCTTAAGGGTCGGCTGCCAGCAGCCGACACCGCTATTCGGCAACACGCAAACCTTAATGAAAGGAGCACTAGCCCCCACCGTCCCCGGTGGGGGGCATGCGGAACGACGGAGCGTCCCGCCCAGTGATGAACATGCTCGGCGGTCAAGCGTTTTCGCGAGGAGCAGGTCAAGGAGAGCCGTTAGGGAATTCTCTGAAGCGAGTTGACATTGACCTGACGATGTTGTAAATTTTGGCGTACGGAAGCTGCTATGGCTGCATCATTCAACCACGGTCTCTGGAGGATTTGACATGAGATTTCATTGGAGCAAGGCTATTCTGCCACTACTCGCACTGTTGGTGCCTTGCCTGGTTTTTGGCTCGCCCTATGACGGTGCGCAGTGGTTACCAGGACATTTGATTGTGAATTTCAAGGCATCGGTGGGCGCGACAACCCCGGTGACCCTGGATGATGGGATTGTTTCCATCGGAATTCCTTCTATTGATGAGTTGCTTGCCACCTATGGGGTGAATCGAATGCAAAGGCTCGTGCCCGACGAAATACTTGCACGGCTGAAGTATCCACCGGATTTCAGCCGTTTGTTTGTTCTCTATTTCCCCGAAACGATTGATGTCATTCCGATGCTCGAGGATTTTGAGGCGAATCCTTATGTCAAGTACGCCCATCCAAACCTTTTGAAACGAGTTTACCGGAATCCCAATGACCCCTACTGGCCTCAGCAATGGGACAAGATTCAGATGGGCTGCAATATCGCATGGGATTACTCAACCGGTGATTCAACAATCATTGTGTGCGCCATTGACACGGGAACGGATTGGAATCATCCCGATTTGACACCCAATCTGTGGGTGAATCCCGGAGAAGATCGTGATGGAGATCAGGTTCCGTGGGTCTATGATGATATTTGTGGAGATCCGGACGACCAGGATCGCCTAGATAACGATGGCAACGGCTATGTGGATGACCTCATCGGTTGGGACTTCGTGGATAATAATCCTCCTCTCTGTGCGTCCGCCCAGGGGGAGGATTGTGATTCTCCGGATTATGACCCATTTGGCATCGAGCCCCATGGTACGCATACCCTGGGACTGATGGCGGCACGGGGAAACAATGGAATCGGGGTAGCGGGTGCCGGATGGAATTTCACCGCGATGGCGATTCGTTCCGGATATCGAGCGACAGACGGTTGGGGTTATATGAGCGCGACGGTTCCTGCGATCATTTATGCCACGGCCATGGGAGCGAAGATCATTTCGATGTCCTACGGAAGTACCTATCCCGATCCATCCGAACGCGACGCCATCGAAGCGGCATGGAACAACGACTGCCTGCTCTTCGGTGCGGCGGGCAATGAACCCACTGAAATCGAACATTATCCGGCTTGCCATCCCCATGTGATATCCGTTGCTTCGACAGATAATGGGGATCACTTGTCCTCCTGGTCTAACCGCGGGACTTGGCTGGATCTTTGTGCTCCCGGTGGTTCTCCGGGCTGTTGGTCTACGGTCATTGATGGGTACGGGGCTATGCAAGGGACCTCCATGGCCTCCCCGAATGCTGGAGGAACGGCGGCTCTGATTTGGACTCTGATGCCGCAGCTCACGAACGCTGAGATGGAAACGCTGATCTTCAATAGCTGCCAGGATATTAGCGCGCAGAATCCGGGAATTGACCCCGCGAAGTTAGGGAACGGGCGCATCAGCGCATCGAATGTTCTCGCATCTCACTATCCTCATCTGTCTTTTGTGAGCGCCAACCTTTCAGGGGACAATGACGGAGACGGACGGCTGGAGCGAAATGAGACGGGGAATCTTGTTGTCACGGTGATGAATGATTTGAACTGGGCGGCGGCGATCAATGTTCGCGGTCGGATTCGCACCAATGATCCCCATCTAACCTTGACCAACGATTCGCTGCGTTTTGGCGATCTGGACGACGGAGAGACAGCCAGCAATGCGAGCTCACCCGCCGTGATCTCTGCGGACGGAACCATTCCGAACGCGTACTGGGCGCAAATTATGTTGGATATGACCGTGGAGAATGGCCCGGCGGTATCGTTGAGCTTTCAGTTGAGGATTGAGCGACCTCCGCTGCTTTTTGTGGACGATGATGACGGAGGGAATTACGACGCGCAATACAAGGCCGATTTTGACTGCCTCAAGGTTGTCTATGATGAATGGAAAGTCCTCGTGGACGGCTCTTTGAATGCGGCGACGATGTCGGAGTATCAGGAGATTTTCTGGTCGTGCGGGAATGAAGACAACGCGACTTTGACCGGTGACGACCAAACCGGCTTGGCGGCATTTTTGGGTAATGGAGGGAAACTGGCGCTCACAGGCCGGGTGATTGACCGCGACTTGTACGATGACGCTTTTTACGCCAACTATCTCCATTGCGAAACGGAAGAGCTCGATTCCGTCGGTGGACGGCTGTTGTCCGGCGTGGCGGGAGATGAGATTTCTGACGGAACGAATTTGTTGCTTGCCGGGTCTTGCTCCAACAATGGGCATCTGGAGCAATCGCGCATTCGTCCCTTGGCTGGTGCATCGGTGATTTACACCTATGATGGGAATCGCGGCAACGCGGCCATTCGATACGGAGACTCCACCACCACCTATCAAGTTGTGTACTGCGCCTTTTCACTGGAGGCGTCGTGTGGCAGCAGTGGAACAACGCATCATCGCGTCGTCGTTCGGAGGATTCTGGAATGGTTCGGCCATCCGATGACGGGCGCGCGTTCCATTTCTGTGAATCTTCCACAGAACTATGCGCTGCTCGGTAGTTTCCCCAACCCCTTCAATCCGTTGACGACCATTCGCTATGATGTGCGCGCGCCGGGGCATGTGGCTTTGAAAGTCTATGATATTCAGGGACGGTTGGTCGAGACACTCTTTGATGGAACCGCGCAGGTCGGAAACCATAGTATTCAATTCGATGCTTCTTCGCTCGCCAGCGGAATCTATTTTGTTCGCATGACAGCGCCGGGATTTGCGGACACAAGGAAGATGGTGTTCTTGAGATAGCCCGATCTTTCGCTCATCGAAAGAGGGTGCCACTGAAAGAGTGGTGCCCTCTTTCTTTTTGAGGTCGGCATTTCACACGAAAGGTAGGCGGCTGTTCAGCCGCTTGAATTTCTCATTTTATTGTAGTAGAATTGCCTGAAATAAACTGGTTCTCGGAAGTGCACCGACATGTGGCGAGGCGGGGAACAAGGAATTAAGCCTCTTGCTTTTTCACCCCGCGCGAAGGGACTCCTTTCCTACGGGCTGGCTCTGCCTGCCCTGCTCATGAATCTCTTTCCGAGAATGGGCGGTCAGAGGCCGCCCTTAGGGACGGTTCCTTCTCGCCTTGTGTGTCAGCCACGGCGGGACATGTTGGAGAATTTCTAAGAATCACCATGAAATGAAGAATTGCGTGGGAGAGGGACCGATGCCCGAGCAAAAGACAGTGCGCCGTCGAGAAAACTGGGGGAGCCGACTCGGAGTGATTCTGGCCGTTTCAGGCAGCGCGGTGGGATTGGGCAACTTCTTGCGATTTCCTGTCAAGGCAGCGCAAAACGGTGGCGGCGCATTTATGATTCCCTATTTTCTGGCCTTTGTTTTGGTGGGAATTCCTTTGGCATGGATAGAGTGGACTTTGGGGCGTTATGGCGGCAAGCACTCTCATGGGAGCGCGCCGGGGATTTATCATCGCGTCACGGGCGGCCGGCCTTGGGCAAAGTATGTCGGTGCGATTTCGATTTTTGTTCCTCTCGTGATTTCGTTCTATTATGTCTATGTGGAGTCATGGACGCTGGCGTTCAGTCTGTTTTCGTTGACGGGTCAAATTCCGGATGCCGCCGCCTCAGGAAACATGACCGCCTTCCTGAATGGATTTCTTGGCATTGAGAAGAATCAGTACTTTTCGGGACCTTGGACCGCCTTGGCGATTTTCGTTCTCGTTTTCGTGCTGAATTATACCTTCATCTATCGCGGCGTGGCAATGGGAATCGAGAAGCTGAACAAAGTGGCCATGCCCATTCTGCTCATCTGTGGTGTTATCTTGGCGATTCGAGTTTTGACCTTGGGGACGCCCGACCCGGTCAATCATCCCGAATGGAATGTGGCTTCGGGATTGGGTTTCATGTGGAATCCGAATTGGGCAGATCTCTTGAAAGCGCGGGTTTGGATTGAGGCGGCGGGACAAATCTTCTTTACGCTCTCAGTGGGAATGGGAGCGATTCTGGCCTATGCCAGCTACTTGCGCCATCGCGATGATGTCGTGCTCTCAAGTCTGACCGCATGCAGTGCCAATGAATTCTGCGAAGTGATTCTGGGTGGCTCCATCGGCCTGGTGGCGGCGGCCATATTCTATGGAGCGGCTCAGGCTCAAGCCATCGCTCAAGGCGGTGCGTTCAGTCTTGGTTTTATCACGATGCCGATGATTTTCGGCCACATGGGAGGCGGCGCGGTGATGGGCTTTCTGTGGTTCTTTCTTCTCTTTTTAGCCGGTATCACTTCTTCCGTTTCACTCATTCAGCCTGCTGTTGCTTTCCTCGAGGATGAACTGGGTTTGAATCGTCAGAGTGCCGTCACGCTCCTGGGTGCTGTAGGATTCTGCATTACCTTGTTTGTGGTCTTGACCATCGCTTATGGGAGCTTGGATGAGATGGATTTTTGGGGCGGAACCGTGCTGCCTGTCGTCTCCGCGACGATTGAAATTATTATCTTCGCGTATTTTCTTGGAGTCCGCAAAGGATTTGAGGAGATGCACCACGGAGCCGACATGAAGGTGCCCAAGCTCTACCGATATGTCATTCGATACATCACGCCTACTTATCTGATTGCCATTCTTGTCGTTTGGGGCTATCAGGAGTGGATTTCGGTCGTTTTCATGCGGAACATCTCGGACCCGATGCAGTTCCGCTTCGTCCTCCTCACACGAATTCTGCTGCTGCTTATCTTCGGAACTCTGATTCTGCTTATCGTGAAGGCGAATCGTCGCGGGCGCTTTCCGGCGCTGAAAGGGAAGGGATTATGACACTCGTAGGATGGATGATGATGGGGGTATCCTGGGGCGTTATCGTGGGGCTCTTCGTCTTCTGCTTAGTCAAAGTGTTTCGCACACAGAAGGCGAATATCCGCGCTCCATTGGAAATCGAGATGGAGGATTGAGTCTCCCTCTCGGGGATCGAGGATTCGTCAGGTATCCGCGCTCTCTCGCTTTGTGTAATAGCGGATATAGGGCAAGCGCACATAGCCGCAGGCCTCGATGAGTCGGGATGATGCCTCATTATCTTCGAGCACAAGGCAGGCGATAATTTTTACGCCACGCTCCCTCAAGGCTTTTTCGCAGGCGGCGATGAGTGCCTTGCCGATGCCCTTTCGCCGATAGTCGGGATGCACGGCGAGACGGTTGAGCCACCCTTTTCGATTTTCTCCTTCAAATGTGCCGAAAACGGAGCCTACGATTTTGCCTCTGTCAAAAGCTCCCCAGAAAAGATCTGGAGTTTTGCGTCGTTCGGCCTTCAGATTTCCGAGCGTATCACGGCCGCGCGGCCGGAAATCCAGCGCGGCGTTGCGCCAAAGCTCCAGCATCGAGGAAACTTCCTTCTCCAGCAAAGGTCGAATAAGGATTTCTCCGAGTTGAAGTGGAGCGGGGTGAGTCGAATGGAGAGGCTCGCTCGTCTCCGCACGGATTGTTCGCTTCATCATTCGGGCGCCATCTGCGAAGCCAGTGCCTTGATATACTTGGCGTGCGGGGTAGTTGTTTTCGGCGACCAGGAGCCACAATTCCTGGCATTTCAGGTCGGAGGCGCGGCTTTCGGCATACTGCAACAGCCTCTTCCCGAGCCCGCGGTGCCGATAGGCTTCGGCAACGGTAATATCCCAGATCCAAAGCTCCTTCAGGCCGCTAAAATGGTTGTTGGTCGTGTGAAGCCAGAGTTGTCCGACGATGCGGTCTGAACTGTCCACCAGCACATAGATTTCGCTTCCCTCTTCAAAAGCATGCCGGGTGACGAAACTCATAAATTGTTGTTTTTGAAAGGTTTCATCAACACCTTGCCGCCCATGGAGGAAATAGCATGTCGGGTAGCCAAGTTCGATGAATCGGGTGAGTTCATGGCGTTTCAATGGCCGCAGTCGAAAGTCTTCCAAGTGGGCGGGTGTTACGGGCTTCGGGCGAGTCGTTTTGTGTTTCATGCGAGATAGCGGGACAAGTGTGTTCATTCTCAAAGGCCTATGAGAATATACACTATGCGACCATTGGAAACAAGTGGCTAGGTGAATGACTACGCAACCTAAATATATTGAAGCGGTTAAGAAGCAGGGATGAGAGAGGGGGCGGGATTGGGGATGAGCAGTATGTCCTTGACAAAGGGATAATAATTATTTATATTGAAAATCTTGAGAAGGAATGGGCCTGTGGCGCAGTTGGGAGCGCGTCTGAATGGCATTCAGAAGGTCAGGGGTTCGAATCCCCTCAGGTCCACGAGGGAAATCCGAAATCCAAAATCCCAAAGCGGAATATTTCGGGTTTTGGAATTTCGGATTTGGGATTTTTCTGGTCCGCGGGAGTAACTCAGTTGGTAGAGTATCACGTTGCCAACGTGAATGTCGCGGGTTCGAGCCCCGTCTCCCGCTCGAACTGCAACCAACACCCGGAGGGTGTTGGCTAGTAACTCGACGCGGCGCCGTAGCCAAGTGGTTAAGGCGGAGGTCTGCAAAACCTCTATTCAGCGGTTCGATCCCGCTCGGCGCCTCCACGAAAGCGGTCCCCGCGTACGCGGGGATTGCCGGGGTGGTGGAATGGTAGACGCAGGGGACTTAAAATCCCTGGGGGCCTTTAAAAAGCCCCGTGCCGGTTCGAGTCCGGCTCCCGGCACAATCTCCGGAAGCTCAAGCGGAATGCATCCGAACAGTCGGTTGCTTGCATAGCGGATTTGTATGGGCGATTAGCTCAGTTGGTTAGAGCGCTTGCGTGACATGCAAGAGGTCATAAGTTCAAATCTTATATCGCCCACTTTTTTATGAAAGAATTTGAGCTAAAAATTCCTGACGGACAGGTCATCGCCGCCGCCCCGGGGACTAAGCCGGTAGACTTGCTGACCAATGGCCGTGTTCAAGCGCCGGCGGATGTATTGGCCGCGCTGTTCAACGGGCAAATCTGGGATTTGGAGCGCCCTCTCGAAGAAGGCGGCGAGCTTCAGTGGTTGACCTTTGCCGATGAAGAAGGGCGGCACGCTTATTGGCATTCGGCGTCTCATCTGATGGCTCATGCGGTCAAAGAACTTTGGCCCGACGCGCAGCTTGCGATTGGGCCGCCGATTGATGACGGCTTCTACTATGATATTGACTGCGAGCATGTTTTCACGCAAGAGGATTTCCCGGTCATCGAAAAGAAGATGGCGGAAATCGCATCGCGTGACCTCCCCATCGTTCGTCGGAAACTCAGCCGAGAAGAAGGCGTCTCGCTTTTTCAGAGATTGGGTGAATCCTACAAGCTCGAGCTTATCGAAGAGATTCAGGATGAATTGACCGTTTATGAGCAGGGGGATTTCGTTGATCTTTGCCGCGGACCGCATGTTAATAGAACGGGACGCATCAAACACTTCAAGATTCTCTCGGTTGCGGGTGCCTATTGGAGAGGCGATGAACGCAACAAAATGCTTCAGCGTCTCTATGCGACAGCCTATCCGACGAAGGAGCTCTTGGACGAACATCTGCGTCGTCTTGAAGAGGCTCAGAAGCGCGACCACCGAAAGATAGGGAAGGAACTCGACCTATTCAGTTTTCATCCTGAAGCACCGGGAGCCGCTTTTTGGCATCCAAAGGGTTTGGCGATTGTCGAGGAAATCGAGAGGTATTGGCGAGAGGAACACCGCAAGGCCGGATATCGAGAGGTCAAAACCCCCATCATTCTGACGGAAGAGCTCTGGCATCGTTCCGGCCATTGGGATCACTATCGCGGGAATATGTATTTCACGGAAGTGGAGAAGCAGGCGCAGGCCGTCAAACCCATGAATTGCCCCGGGCATCTGCTCGTCTACAAATCCCATCAGGTCAGCTACCGCGATTTGCCGCTCAAGTTCAACGAATTAGGTCTGGTGCATCGCTATGAGAAGTCGGGAGTCTTGCATGGTTTGTTTCGTGTGCGTGCTTTCACGCAAGACGATGCCCATATTTTCGTGACTCCTGAGCAAATCGGAGAAGAGGCCGCGAAGGTCTGCGAGTTGATTTTCAAGATGTATCATGATTTTGGCTTCGAGGACTGTGAAGTGGAGCTTTCGACGCGGCCTCGAGATCGCATCGGCTCGGATGAAGTGTGGGATTTGTCGGAGAAGGCGTTGGCGGATGCGTTGAATACTCTCGGGGTGAAGTACAAGGTGAACGCGGGTGAAGGCGCGTTTTATGGGCCAAAGATTGATTTTCATATTCGGGATGCGCTGCGGCGAACCTGGCAATGCGGAACCGTGCAGTGTGATTTTTCGATGCCGGAGCGCTTTGAGCTGGAATATATTGGAAAAGACGGGGCATCTCACACGCCGGTCATGATTCATCGGGCGCTATTGGGTTCTCTGGAGAGATTCGTGGGGATTCTTCTGGAGCATTATTCCGGAGATTTGCCCCTTTGGTTGGCACCCATTCAAGTGATTGTGCTGCCGATTTCAGAAAAACAGAACGAGCACGCAACGGGAGTGTGCGAAGAATTGGCGGCCGGCGGGCTGCGAGTGGAAGCGGACCTGCGCCCGGAAAAAATCGGCTACAAGATTCGCGCATCGGAACTGCAGAAGATCCCCTACATGGCTGTTCTGGGTGCGCAGGAAGTGGCGACAGGCCGTGTATCGCTACGGCGTCGCAAGAAAGGCGATTTGGGTGGAATGACTTTGGAGGAAGTTATGACTCGGTTACGCTCCGAAATCCGCACAAAGGCGACTTCCTAATTCGGGTCAAAATTCGGAGGTTCTACGGCCCCAAAAGAGAAGCAGAAAATAGGCGCCATTCGGGTTAACGAGCGTATTCGTGCCCCTTTGATTCGTTTGATTGATACAGGTGGTCAGCAGCTCGGGATTATGGAACCCTATAAGGCCCTGTCGCTTGCGCGAGAGCGAGAGATGGATCTCGTGGAAGTTGCTCCCGCCGCCAATCCGCCGGTGTGTCGCATCCTGGATTTCGGGAAATACAAATATGAAATATCGCGGAGGGAGCGAGAGGCCCGGAAGAAGCAACATGTTTTAGTGATGAAGGGGATTCGTCTCACTCCATTGACCGACGATCACGATTTTGAAACAAAAGTCCGGCATGCTCGAGAGTTCTTGGAGGATGGCGCGAAAGTCAAGGTGACCGTTGTGTTTCGCGGACGGCTTACTTTGCATCAGGAATTTGGGCATCAAATGCTTCAGCGTTTCGCCGACGCCATCGCCGATGTAGGAAAGTCCGAAGGCCCGGCGCAAATGGAAGGGCCTCGCCACTTGGGAATTATATTTGGAAAGAAATAGATTGCAGCTCTGCCTGAGGAGAGAAGACGCGATGCAGGGCATGCTGTCGAAAGAAGGTCAATTCGAATGCCGAAGATGAAAACGAAACGGTCCGCCGCCAAGAGGTTTTCGAGGAGCGGAACCGGCAAACTTAAGAGAAATCACGCGTTCAAACGCCATATTCTGACGAAGAAGAGTCGGAAACGAAAACGCCACTTGGGCAAGAGTGCCATAGTGGACTCGAGCAATAAGCGACAAGTCGCGCGCATGTTGCCGGGGACATAGCGTTGGCGGATGAGGAAGAATTTCGGAAAGAAAGGATAGTGATTCATGCCACGGGCAACTAACAACCCCGCTGCACGCCGTCGGCGAAACAGAATATTCAAGGCGGCAAAGGGTTATCGCGGCCGGCGAGGAACCCTTATAAGGGCGGCAACCGAGACCGTCGAGAAGGCATGGACAAATGCCTATCGCGATCGAAAGCGAAAGAAACGGGAATTCCGTCGCCTTTGGATTGTGCGTATCAATGCGGCGGCTCGAACCTACGGCTTCAGTTATTCAGTCTTCATGGATCGTTTGAAGAAGCTTTCGATTGGACTAGATCGGCGTGAATTGGCCGATTTGGCTGTTCGGGACCCGAAGGCTTTTGAAGAATTGGCGCGGCAGGCTGCCACAGCAACCTAACAATGGCGGAACAAACGATGGACTTGGGGTTTACATCGTCTTACAGTTGGCCGGTTCGAGCGACTTGAAACATAAGTCGGAATTTTCGTATCTTCCGAGCGACTCCCTGAGGATACCGGTTGAGTCGCTCTCTCTTTTGCATCATGGCAAAAGGCAAAAACATGATTGAGAAAATCGCGCAAATTCGGCATCAGGCTTTCCAAGAATTCGCGGGAGCGAAGACCTTGCAGGAGGCCGAGGCGGCGAGGCACAAATACCTGGGGCGGAAAGGGCATATTGCGGATTTATTCCGGCACATGCCGGAACTTCCGCCTGAAGACAGGCCGGAGGCTGGCGAGGCTTTGAATCGGCTTCGGCAGGAATTGGAGGTCGCCGCTGAGACAGCTTTGGCGAAGTTTGCGCTTAGGAAGGAAACCCCTCAGATAGATACTACGCTTCCGGGACGGAGGGCGCACATTGGCGCGTTGCATCCGTTGACGATTGTGACGAGGCAGATTATTGACATTTTTCGTCAGATGGGTTTTGCGGTAGCGAGCGGGCCGGAGATTGAAACGGTCTACTACAATTTTGATGCACTGAATACGCCGCCGTGGCATCCGTCTCGCGATGAGAGTGCGACGCTCTATTTGCCCAACGGTTTTGTTCTGCGCACAGAGACCTCGCCCGTCCAGATTCGGGTGATGGAAAAGATGCAACCACCGGTGCGCATAATTGCCCCCGGGCGAGTGTATCGGCGCGACAGGCCGGATGCGACGCACTCGCCGATGTTCCACCAAGTCGAAGGGCTTTATGTGGACGAAGGAGTGACGATGGCCGACTTGAAGGGCACGCTCGTGGCTTTCTATCGCACTCTCTTCGGTGAGCAGACGGCGGTTCGGTTTCGACCTCACTTCTTCCCTTTCACCGAACCTTCCGCGGAGGTGGATATTACTTGTTTGTTCTGTGCAGGCAAAGGATGCCGCATCTGCAAGGAGGCAGGATGGATTGAAATGGGGGGTTCGGGAATGGTGGATCCTAATGTTTTGGACGGCGTGGGCTATGACAGCGAGAAATACACGGGTTGGGCATGCGGTCTGGGAATCGAGCGCGTGGCGATGTTTCTCTACGGGATTGACAACATTCGCAGCCTCTACGACGGGGATGTGAGATTCCTTCGGCAGTTTATATAGGCGCAAGCTGATGCTTATTTCGTATAGCTGGCTCAAAGATTTTGTGGACTTGCCGATTGGCCCTGAGGAAACGGCTGAGCTCCTGACTATGTTAGGGCTTGAAGTGGAGTCCACGACGCGATATCGGGGTGGGCTCGACAAAGTCATCGTCGGTCGTGTCGTTGAGTGCTTGTCGATTGAAGGTTCAGAGACCCTCAAGCGAGTGCGGGTGGACATAGGAGGCGAAGTTCTGCCCATTGTCTGCGGTGCTCCGAATGTGCGAGAAAAAATAATAGTGGCCGTTGCGCTGCCGGGTGCGATTCTGCCGGACGGCAGGGAAATAAGGATTGCCAGTATGCTCGGACATGAATCACGGGGTATGCTTGTGTCTGAAGCAGAGACTGGCATGTCGCCGGATGAAGCGGGCGTTCTCGAGGGAGATCCGGATTGGCCGCTTGGCAAGTCCCTCGAAAGGCTGGCGATTCCGGACGATACAATCTTCGATGTGGAGGTGACGCGGAATCGCCCGGATTTTCTATCGCATATTGGCGTTGCGCGCGACCTGGCGACGAAGCTCCGGCTGCCTCTGCGGGAGCCAAATGTTCTGGTGGAAGAAATTGAGGCGCCCACTTCGAAGCGGATTCGAGTCGTATTGGAGGATGCGCACAGTTGCCCGCGGTATGGCGCGCGCTTTGTGGAAGGCGTGACCATCAAACCGGCTCCGTTTTCCTTTCGATTGCGGCTTTCTCGCTGTGGCCTTCGACCCATTTCGAATATCGTGGATGTAACGAATTATGTGATGCTGGAACTCGGTCACCCGCTTCACGCATTCGATTATGCTCTTTTGAAGGGTGCGGAAATCCGAGTTCGTTGCGCACGCTCAGGCGAGACTTTCATCACTCTTGATGGGAAAGTGCACTCACTTCGCTCGGACACTCTGCTTATCTGCGATGCGCGTCGCGGCGTCGCGATTGCCGGTGTGATGGGAGGACAGAACAGTGAGATTGCACCGACGACTCGAGATGTTCTGATTGAGTGCGCCTATTTTGACCCGGTTTCCATTCGGCGAACTTCGAAATATCTGGGCATCAGCACCGATTCGTCGCGCCGTTTTGAGCGTGGCGTGAATCCGAATGGCGTTCCGCAAATGATTGACCGAGCCGCAGCTTGGATGGCGCTGTTCAGCGGCGGAAAGGTGCATCGAGGGATTGTGGACGAATACCCGGAGCCTATTGAGCCGACACCCATTGCTTTCCGTCCATCGCGCGCTCGCGCCCTTATCGGTGTGGATATTCCCGATACTGTCATGGAAGAAATTTTTGCGGGGCTTGGGTGCCAAGTGGAAAATAATGCTGAAACATGGATTGTTGCATCGCCTACTTTTCGTCCTGATCTGACTCGAGAGGTGGATCTTATTGAGGAGGTAATTCGCCTGCACGGCTACGATGAGATTCCGGCGGCCATCACCAGCAAGGCGCCACTTCGCGCATGGCGCGATCCTCTTCGGGAACTTGCCCAGCGGTGTGCCGATGTCCTTGTCAGTTTGGGATTCTTGGAGGTACAAAGCATTTCAATGGGGAAAGCCGATCCGCGCAGTGACCCACCGGGAATCCCGCAAGGTGTGGCCATCGCCAATCCGGTCACGGATGACATGACCCATTTGCAGGGGGCTCTGCGCGGGAATCTTGTTCGAGCAGCTTCGGCAAACTGGCAGCGGGGCGATAGAACACTTCGCCTCTTCGAAATGGCACGCACCTTCCGCGAAGGAACTTCGAATGATCCGCAGACTTGGGAGGAGTTGACCTTGGCAGGAGTCCTGTCAGGGACAGTTTATCCCGTCAGTTGGACTGACCCACCTAAGCCGGCGGGTTTCTTTGAATTGAAGGGGGTGATGGAAACGCTGTGCCAAAAGATTTCACTTGACAATTGCGAGATTTTTTGCTATGATAGTAGCAGCGAGGACAGCTTGCGCGGAGCTCTGAAAGCAGGCGGCGAAATCCTCGGCGAATTCGGGGTTTGGAACCGCAAGGAAATGGCGACTTGCGAGATTGACGCCGAGGTGGCCTATTTTGAATTATCGGTTGATCGGCTCGCGAGGCATGTCCAAACAAAGCGTAAATTCATACCGCTTCCACGCTTTCCGGGCGTCGCGAGAGATATAGCGGTCGTCGTGGACGGAGCGCTGCCAGCCGGGGAGTTGCAGACGGCTATCCAGCGCCTCGGAGGCGAGAATCTCCAGCGCGTCGAGTTGTTTGACCTGTATTTAGGCGAGCAGGTGGGGACAGGTCGGAAGAGTCTTGCGTTTCGGCTTGAATTCTTTCATGCCGAGCGAACGATGACGGCCGGGGAAGTTGAGGAGATCGTTGAGCGGATTGTGGCGGGATTGAAAGAGGAGTACCAAGCGGTACGGCGCTGATTCCGGGGGACCTCTCGTCTGGGGGGCAAGCCTGGCGAGGGGAGGTCTCAAAGAAACGCGGGAGAACAAGTTTAAGGGGCGAATTGATCCAGTGGATATCCAGGCTTTTGATGTTCTTGAGCAGAAGGTAAGTCAAATCCTTGAAAGACTGAATCGCGTGCGGTCGGAGAACGAGGAGCTGCGGAATGCGATTCGGGAGTGGGAGGCCCGCTACCAAGAAGTGGCGGCCAAGCTCGAGGATATCAAACGCGAACGCGATCAGCTGGCTGAGAACCAACGGGATGCCAACAAGGAGGAGCGTATCCGCCAGAAGGTGGTGGAGCTTCTTGCCCGTTTGGAGGCTGCGTAGGGCGTTCGGTTTGGATTTCCAGTCCACTCGCCCACCAAGTTGGGTCCGGTCCATGGATGACCAGAAAGAGAGAGTTCATGTTACCGTGTTCGGGCAAGACTGCGCCATCCGCGGAGGCGCAGACGCAGACTATGTTCGAGAGGTTGCGGCATTCGTAGATACACGCATGCGGGAGAGTCAAGCGGCACACCCTACGAAATCCCCTCTCAAGGTTGCCATTTTGGCGGCCTTGAATCTTGCAGACGAGCTCTTTACTTGCCGGCAGGAAAAGGAAGAACTTGTTGTGCGATTGGAAGATAAGGTTCGTGAATTTTCTGACAGTCTGAACCAAGGATTGGCCTGACGGCCTGTTTTATCCGCCCGGAATCTGTGGAGGATTTATAGCGACAAACGGTCTGTACTGACAGCACCCCACGCAGGATTGAAAATATCCCTGCTTGCGCCAGGCTTTTTTAAGAACCAACAGAAAAAAGCAAGGGAGCTTGTCTCTGGCGTCTATCGCAAGCCTGAGTCCCTTATCCGAAAGGGATTCCGTTCACCCCAAAAGGGTTCGGATAGAGGAAGCGAGAACCGTTCAGGAGGGCACCCACCGTTTCGTACCAGGTTCTTGGTACAACGCCGCGCCATGCAGGGATTGTTTTTTTGGGGAAAGGAGTTGCGGATGGATAATCTTGTTTTTATTGCAGTTCTGATAGCGCTGGGGCTTATCAGCGTCTTTCTTTTGGGATGGTTTGTCGGCAAGCAACTGGAACGAGGGCGCTCCCTTCGGGCCAAGCGCGATGCAGACCAGACGATCGCCGATGCCCAGAAAGAGGCCGAGGCGATGTTCCGCGAGAAAATGCTGGAGCTCAAGGACGAGCAAATTCGTCTTAGGAGCGAACAGGAGGCCGAGCTTCGGCATAAACTGGATGAGATTGCCCGGTCTGAGCGGAGTCTTCGGGATCGGGAAGCCAATTTGAAGCCTCGCCTCGAGGCGACGGAGCGCCGCGGCAAGGAATTGGATAAACTCCAGCAGCAGTTATCGCAGAATGAGAAAGTCATTGCTGAAAAGCAAGCGATCATGGACAGCCTCGTGGAAGAACACAAGGCGGCCCTGGAACGCGTCAGCCAAATGTCTCAGGAGGACGCGCTCAAAGAGCTAAAGAACCAGCTTCTTGAGAAGGCGAAAGAAGAGACGATGGAAATGGTCAAGGAGATGCGGGATCGGGCTCGACAACAGGCGAATCGGGAGGCTCGGGAAGTCATCGTGTCGGCCATACAGCGCACCGCCGTTGACCATTGCGTCGAAACGACGGTCTCAACGGTCAGCCTGCCCAACGATGAGATTAAGGGGCGAATTATTGGGCGTGAAGGACGCAACATCCGGGCATTTGAACAAGCCACGGGCGTGGACATTATCGTGGATGACACGCCGGAGGCGGTGATTATTTCTGCTTTCGACCCCTTGCGGCGCGAAATCGCCCGGCGAGCGCTCGAAAAGCTCATGTCGGACGGTCGCATCCACCCAGCTCGGATTGAGGAAATTGCCAAGAAGTGCGAGAAGGAAATGGATGAAGAGCTCGTCGAGGTGGGCGAGAGCTCTTCCATGGAAGTGGGCGTCGTCGGCTTGCATCCTGAGCTAATCAAGCTTCTGGGACGGCTGAAATTCCGAACCAGCTACGGCCAGAATTGCCTTCAGCACTCGATTGAAGTGGCTCATCTGGCAGGTCTCATGGCTTCGCAGCTTGGGCTGGATACGAAAGCCGCCAAGCGTTCGGGACTTCTGCATGATATTGGCAAGGCGATTGACCGCACGACCGAAGGAACGCATGTCACGCTTGGAGTCGAGCTGGCCAAGAAGTATCGCGAGCCGAAAGTCGTTCAAAATGCCATCGCGTCTCATCACGGGGATACCGAGGCCAATTCGCTCATCGGTGTTTTGGTGCAGGCGGCCGATGCGATTTCGGGGAGTCGGCCCGGCGCTCGGCGCGAAACGCTTGAGGCCTATATCCAGCGGCTGGAGAAACTCGAGGAGCTGACGAATTCATTCCCCGGAGTGCAGAAGTGTTTCGCGATTCAAGCGGGACGAGAAATCCGCGTCATTGTCGAACCGGAAAAAGTCAACGATGCGCAGGCCGAGGTTTTGGCCCATGATATTGCGGGGCGTATTCAGGAGGAAATGGAATATCCCGGGCAGATCCGCGTGACCGTTGTGCGGGAATTCCGCGCGGTGGAGTTGGCAAAATAGAAGCGTGCAAAATACTCTGACGATACTCTTTATCGGGGATGTGGTGGGTAAGCCCGGGATGGAAGTGCTGCGGCGCCTTCTCCCGGGTCTTCTGCTCAGATACCGTGTTGATTTCTGTCTCGCCAACGGTGAAAATGCTGACGGCGGGAAGGGAATGTCGCCGAAACTCTTTGAAGAAATGCGCGAATTGGGAGTGGATGTCGTTACAGGCGGCAACCATACTCTTTATCGCGACAAAATCATTCCTGTCATTGAGGAAACTCCGCGTCTTCTTCGGCCATTCAACTATCCACCGGGAACGCCCGGCTATGGGTCGGGAGTTTTTGATTTGAAGCTCGGAGATAAGATAGCGGTTCTCAATCTGCAGGGTCGTGCATTCATGTCGCTGGCGGATTGCCCTTTCCGCACGGGGCGTTCGGAAATCGAAAGGCTTGCCGCAGATACGAAGTCCATCATTGTTGATTTTCATGCGGAAGCGACGGCGGAGAAGATGGCGTTTGTGCGCTTTGTTGACGGCCGCTGCAGCGCTGTTTTGGGCACGCATACTCATGTTCAAACGGCGGACGAAGCCGTTTTATCCGGCGGCACGGCCTATATTTCGGATGTGGGCATGACTGGAGCTCATAGTGGCGTCATCGGCCTGCATACCGAGAGTGCTCTCAATCGGTTTCTTCACCCATGGCAAGGCGGACACACCTCGATGGCGACCGACGACTTGCGTCTATCCGCCGTTCTATTGGACATTGAACCCCAAAGCGGCAGAGCTCTTCACATTGAAAGGCTGCAAGTTTTGCTGTGAAAAAGCGCTGGCGGATTATGGCTGATGCCTGGAGAAGGGCAAAAGCACCGGTAGAAAGAGCGGCTGTGGATGTCGAGGGGGACAGAATTGTTCGAGTTCACTCCGCCGAGGATGCCGCTCATTCATCCGAGGCGGTTTCTTTTCAGAGTCCGGCGTTGCTCATCCCGGCATTCCATGATAGTCATACTCACCTATTGACGGGCGGCCTGACTTTGGATTGGATTTCACTCGCTGGTGTGGACGATATTGATGAGGCGGCGGCACGGCTTGAAGCGGCGGCGAAAGAATCGGACGGACGATGGTTAGACGGACATGACTTTGACGAGACTCATCTTCCTCTCAATCGTTGGGCATTGGATAAAATCGTTCCCAACATTCCCGTTTATATTCGCAGCCATGACCTTCACTCGGCCGTTGTCAATAGCAAGACTCTGGCGGCTGCGGGCCTTGATGACGATGCTGTTGATTTGCCGCGAGGCCGCTTTGAGCGCGATGCTGACGGCAGATTGAACGGAACGCTCCGAGAGCAGGCGTGCGACCTTGTCGTGAGTTTTCGACCTCCACTGGAAAAGATGCGAGCGAGAAAGGCACTTCACCGCGCCCAAACGCTCGCGTTTTCATTCGGAATTACGGCTGTCGGCGTTTCAGCTCGAAGTGACCTGCTCCCATCTTATTTCGATTTTGTCCAAAGCTCCGAAGCAAAAATCCGTCTCAACCTTTGGAAGGTTACACCGAACTTCGACTATGTGGCCGACCGCTTTGAACGCCGCGACGGTCTTCAATTTCGATTTGCGACTTTCAAAGGCTTCTTGGACGGGGCGTTAGGGTCGCAGACAGCCGCTCTATGGGAGCCCTACACGAATAACCCGAATAACAGAGGCATCCTCACAGCAGAAGAAAAAGAGCTTGTCAGTTTTGCTAAAACCGCTGCCCGGGAGGGTTTTCAGGTCGCGCTGCATGCTATCGGTGATCGGGCATGCTCGATGGCATTGAATGCTTTTGAAGCAGCGCACAGCGCCAAGTGTCGAATGCGACTTGAACATGCTCAGATACTGCGTGAAGAGGATATTCGCCGAATGGCCGATTTGGGTGTGATTGCCTCAATGCAGCCGATTCACGCAATTAGCGACCTGAAATGGGTTGAAGAGAGAATTGGCCGAAAGCGTGCGAGACTGAGCTATGCTTGGCGTTCGATTCATGATGCCGGAGCCTGTCTCTGTTTTGGCAGCGACTGGCCTGTTGAAACGATGAATCCTCTTGCGGGTCTCCACGCGGCGGTGACGCGTCAGGACGGCAACGGAAACCCTCCGAACGGCTGGATTCCAGAGCAGCGCCTCACGGTGGAGGAAACGCTGGAAGCCTACACGGAATGCGGCGCGTATGCGGCACGATGGGAGAACGACTTGGGGACAATTGCGGAAGGGAAATTGGCTGACCTCGTTGTCTTGTCCTGCAACCCGTTTCTCTGCCAGCCGAAGGAATTGCTGAAGGCGGAAGTTCTGATGACCGTATGTGGAGGCGAGATCGTCTATCAGCGCAATAGGGAATCCATTGCATCAGCAAGTTGATTGATTCTTGCTTTGAAGTGCCCCAAAAAGAGAACGCCGGACGAATGTTGGAATGTCCGGCGCCCTTTTTTCAACGATCATTAGAATTCTCTATCCCTTATAGATTTGGGTAGTAGGTCTCTCAATTCAGGATATGATTCAACCAAACGAAAAATATCAGCCAAATCTTTTTGACGCTTGCTCTTCCGTCTCTGCTCATCGGAGTATGCCCATATTTTACCCTGCAGAACATCCTCTATCGTGGCAACTTTCATCTTATAGCCCATTATATCTCTTACAGAAGAACGAGATATGAATGGTTGGTAGCGTGAATCCGTTTGGAGTTGAATGCGCAAATCAGACTTTCGAACGCTGAGATTGAAACTATGAGGAAATTGCTCAATATTGAAAATGTTGCCCACCGCTTTGATTAGTCTGTCCATTGCCTCTGCGACAACGACAATGTCCAAATCCAAACTTACTACAGGCTCAACATAGGCATTTACAGCGAGACCACCAATCACACAATAGTCAATTTTCATCTCAGTCAGCAAATCAAGCAATTGCTCCAGAATGTCCTCTTGGCCATTGCTCACAGCATTCATGAATTCTTTTCTTGTCACGGTCAATTCGCGCTTGATTGCATTCAGCACAAGCTCAGGTGCCAGCGCAGCCGGTATGATCTCCGGCGCTTTCCGTATCGTCGCTTCAATGGCTATTTCAGCAGCACCATTTTCTTCGTCTGAACAAACTCCGCGTTTTGGAGGCGATAGAGATAGATGCCTGATGGCAAGGAGGAACCGTCAAAGGATACACTATGAATTCCGGCGGATTGTATCTCGTCCACGAGCGTGGCCACTTCCTCTCCGAGGATATTGAAAACTCTCAGCGCAACTTCGCCAGTTTTTGGGAGAGCATAGACAATTTGCGTGGTCGGGTTAAAAGGATTCGGCCAGTTGGCATAGAGGACATAGTCCGTCGGCGGTGCGATTTCGACAGGCTCGGTAGGTGCACCAGTAACCGGTGCCTTCTGCCAACTGCCCCACATATAATCTCCGGTCTGGAAACGCACAAAAACGGTGTCCTGAGGCGAGGATGGAGTTAGTGTGGCGACGGCTGTGTAGAATGCCGAGCTGGTGTCATGGGGCTGCAAAGTCATTGGTATTGTTGGAGATATAGATCCGTTGGAGTATTTCAGGTAGCACTCTGCAGCGCGGATACCCTTGTACATGAACCGCCGACCGGTGGCCGCACTCCAGCGCCCGAACGAGTCAAGCACACGAAGATAGATTGTGTTTCGCGGATTCAATGTGATATTCGGCAGAATGATACTTCCATTGGGACCAATTGTCAACGGAATGCCCTGCCCAATGCCCGGGTCTTCGTTGATGAAGTATTCGCCATCAACCAGCGTTGCGCCACTATTTGGAAGCGGGAATTGGTAACGAATCCCACGCGGCGCGCTCCATTTTCCATTCGAACTCCGAAATCGAATGTAGATGACGGTCCCTTCAGGAATGGAAGGAAGGGGCAATGTGACATCAACGATAGCATATCCATACTGTGCCGTAATTGAGTAGCCGTTGCCTTCTCCCGGATCACTATTCAGGAAGTATTCACCGGCGGCGATATTTTGATCGCGCGGCCATGGTTGAGCGCTCGCTATTGAGGTCACAAGGAGGCCAACCAAGGCGGCAGTGATTAGTAACCGCATATTGCCTCCCGTTAGTAATTCGCCTTGCCTGTTGCCTGCACTTCTACTCCGCCACCTGGCAGGGGAGTAATCTGAATATCCGTCACCACTGGGTAGATCGGGCAATCGGGACCACCGAAGTATCCCATGTCGCTGCGCGATCCATCGGGATCAAAAACATCCGGCCGACCAGTATTCCAACAGGGTGACAAAGGAGAGATGTGGTAGTCGGACGAGGATGTGAACTGTGGGTCGGTGTTAATGTTGCCGACGCCGTTCGCATACCAAAAACTACCACAAGAATAGTGTACTGAAATGTTGGCAAATCCGTAGTTGTAGTTTGCCCAACTTATGCAGTTATAAGTGTTAGATGTATTGTTTCCGAGGCGTTCAATTCCCGTATTGCCATTTCCATAGAAGACGCAGTTGGAGATAATAGCAGTGGAATTCGTGAGGAGTTGGACACCTGTGCCTGTGCATCCTCGGATGACGCAGTTCGTCAGTTGCCCGGCCGCCATGTTAACTCCTGTTCCGCCACCAGAGGTAATGGCAAACCACATGACTTTCCCCGCATTCATTGTAATAGTGGGATTGTGGTTACTGCTGATGGCTGTCGCTTCGTACCCTGATCCCATAAGCACGATTTGCCGCGATATTGTGAACTCACCGTCGTATCCGGGCGTGTAGGGCAAGACCTTGATCGTATCGTTGTTCACGGCAGCGTCCACCGCCGCAACGATAGTCGTGAAATCCCCTGAGCCGTAGCCGTCCACAATGATCACTCTGGCGAACAGCGCGGCAGGGATCAGCAGCAAAAATGTACAAATCAGAAATAGGCGCATTGTTCCTCCTCGTTTTCTGTGATTGGATGCTGGTACCGCTTCCATAAAGGTATGCTCGGTGCACGCCGTTTTGTATCTCCAGAGCCGCAGTGTCAGATTTCTGACGAAAGATAAAAAAACCTATTTGCCTTCTTCTTTAGGCTTTTCAACTTCTTCGGCTTTTTTAATCTCTTTTAGCTCTTCTACCTTTGCAATTAATGCGTCATTTCGTGGCGGGGGATCCAGGTTCAACTAAATGCATCGGAGTTCGCGGTGTGATTGTCTCTCCGAACCACCACACTGCTCCGTTCGTCCAACGAATGCCTGACGCCCCCTGTCCACCGAAACATCCACCATCAGGCAAAACGTAAACATCTCCTATCGCAGTCCCAACACCAGGAATTGGTTGCCCGTTGGTGTAATGTTTGGCAGAAGCACGAATAGTGTTATCGTCTTCTATCGCCTTCATGTGTGTCCCCAGCGGCAACGCTTCCTCGTAATCAAAACCTTTGTAAGTTGGCGATTCTTCGTTATGGCATCGCTTGCAGCTCTTCTCGTCGGGAATGACAAGGCCCGCGGCGACAGCTTTTTCCTTGTCCTTCATAATGGTCAAGGTTTTGTAGTCGCTCCCGGGGCCGTGGCAGGCTTCACAGCCGACATTCGCGAATTCTTCCTTTGGGGCGGCGAGATTGTATGCGGTCGTGTCGCCAAATCCTGTGACATGGCATTTCAGGCATTTGGGGTCTTTGGTTTCGCCTTTTTCGGCATTCAGGCTTGCCATGGATTTGGCGTGCTTCGTTTCAAGCCATTTCTCCCAAATCATCCCTTTGGCTTCACCCTTGTGACACATCTTGCATTTAGCATTGCCAACATAGGTGTGGCTCGCCGGTGTTTCTGCTGCGAGCAACGGCAATAGCGCCATCATTCCAAGGACTGCGATTGCGAAGGTACATACAGCAATCTTGCGATACATTGAGAAACCTCCTATTAGTCACTATTCTGCAGCCGATATTCTCAGTCTGACCCCCCCCAATCTGTCCAGTTCTATGGGCGCAGTGCACATAAGGGGGGTAGAATCGTCTCGTCAAACGCATTCTAAGATAGGTTCGGAAAGCATTCAATCATCTCAGAGAGCGGCAAAGTGATCCCTATACCCCTCGATCGATTACTCACCTCGATTCTTTGCCGCCTACGCAGTAGCGCAAGCCGAACTGAACACCAAAGCCGCCTACATCAACTTCCCAATCCGAGTTCGAGGCGAACAATTTGTCATCGACTTTCGCGAAAGAATACTGGCCGGCAAAATAGTAGTTCAATTTTCCGGAATGAGGAAATTCATAACCGACACCCAGCACAATGCCTGTGGCCGATGCGTCGTCGTCGTCAGATTCATAGTAACGGTCGCCATAAGGGTCCGTCAATGTAGCCGACACGTCGATATTTATAGATATGAATTCGAGCCCGGCCATGAGAAAGAATCCAGAGTTGGCCTGCGGGTAGATCAAAGCAAGCAATTCAATACTACTTTGAGACCATTCATATTTCTCTTCGTACGTCCACCATTCGAAATCTTCGTAAAATCTTTCAGAATCATCCGACGACTTCTTCCAATAGAAGTTATAGGAAGCTATTGTAGCAAAGTTAGGGTTAAACCTGTAGCCCACAAGCGGCTTGATACCAAACAGAACTTTGCTGCTCCAATTAAATCCAAGCTCATCGACATCCCGTAGATCAGACGATAAGTCGAAGTCAATGCTTTCGCCATATAGGGATATTTCACCCGTTCCGTTGATGAGAAGCAAGTTCCCGGCGCCACCAATGAAAAAGCCCTCTTTCGGAGCAGCCGCAAACCCTACACTAGACCATGAAAGAAGAGTTGACACCATAACCAATGAAATTGCCGTTTTCAAGAAATCCTCCTCCGCATTATTTTTGCAACTGGTTGAAATTCATATCAAAGATCCCCACCTACAGAAGCCTGCTTCTGGAGGCGCAGCTGAGCCTGCGTTGAAACACCAACAATAATACCCTTCCACAAGCACCTATTATAACATATAAAAAAGAATTCTTATTGTCAAGGGGGAGCCGCCATGCCTCGATTTCAAAGGCGATGGCAGCCCAGCAAGCTGGGCGCTACGCCTCGATTTCAAATGCGATGGCCTGGTTTCGTCCAGTTTTTTCATTGACCCGCCACAGAAGAAGAAATCCGGCGACGAAGAAGAGAAGCAGTGTCAATATGGCAACGCGAAGGCTGCCGGTCAACAAAATCGCCAGGCCATAGACAAGAGGCCCAATCGCACTGGCGAACTTGCCCGATATACCGAAGAAACTGAAGAACTCACTGGCATAGGCCGGAGGAATCAGATAGGCTTGCAGCGAACGCGACGCCGCTTGAGTCCCCCCCAAGACAAGCGCGGTCAGAATCCCAAGCGCCCAGTATTCCTTTCGGGGATTGCCCAGCCATCCGAGTTGCCACGCCCAGACGAGGACGAGACACCAGACGAGGAGACTGATGAGAATGCTGCGGCGATTTCCGATTCGTTCCACCAGCCAACCGAAGAAAAGAGCCCCGAGGAAAGCCACGCCTTGAATCATGAGGAAGAATAGAATCAGCTCGTCATTCCCCATGCGAAGTTCCTGATCGCCGAAGACAGCGGCCATGATAATGACCGTTTCCACGCCATCATTGTAGATGAGGAAAGCGAAAAAGAACTTTGCAAGTTCCGGGAGGCGTTTGATTCGATGCAGGGTTTTCGTGAGGACGCGCCAGCTTTCTTTGAGGCGGCTGTGCTTGCCTGACAAGGCAGTCGCTTTCGATTGACGCACACCCCAAAAAAGCGGCAACGAAAAGACTCCCCACCAAATGGCAACGCTCAGAAAACAGTCTCCCAAGGAAAACGCTCCGAATGGGGCACCCTTTGATGGTTTCAGCATGAACAAGTTGAGGAGCAGGAGCAGCCCGCCGCCAATGTAACCCCACGCCCAGCCGATGCCCGAGACCTTTCCATAGTCTTTGGGCTCAGCAATGTCAATGAGCAAAGCATTGTAGAAAACCATTGCTCCAGCAAAGCCAAGCTGAGCCAGAACAAAAAGCGCACCTCCCCAAATCCATTCTCCGGCGTCCACGGTCATCATCAACGCTGTCGCAACGCAGCCTAAGAGCGTGTACGCGCCCAAGAATTCTTTTTTGCGGCCGGTCAGATCGCTAAGGGCACCTAAGATCGGCGCGCTCACGGCGACGAGGATCATGGCCGCCGCACCGACGAAGGCCAGCATCGCCGCTCCGGGCACATGGAACGACCCCAGAGCGACGCCTTCAGCGCCTCCCGCAACGATTCCCGCATAATACTTATTGTACAAGACAGCCAGAATGACCGTCGCAAAGGCGGAATTGGCAAAGTCGTAGGAAGCCCATGCAGCAATTTCGCCTGGATTCTCTCGTTGGAATTGAAAAAAGGAAAGGCGCACTTCAAGGCCTCAAGGCGCTACCGGATGATACAGAGTCTCTTCACCTGAGTCGCATTCGGCGTGGTCAAACGGCAAAGGTAAATTCCGGTGGGCAAAAGGCGACCTTGGCCGTCTGTTCCATTCCAATGCAGAGTCTGATAACCCGTACCAATCGGAAGAGAGAGGAGAGAAGAGACCTGCTGTCCGAGCAGGTTGTAGAGAACGAGGGACACGGGGCCATGCCCCGGAGGAGCATAGAACGCGATGGTAGTTGAGCTATTGAAGGGATTGGGCCAATTTGGCAGAAGCTGAACCGTAGTGGGAATTAGAAGGTCCGCCAATGATTGTGCTTCCAAAGTGCCGAACCAATCAAAAGCGCGCTGCAAAACATCGGTTCGCGTGTTGCTACTCAAAGTTCCCGAGACGGCTTCCAGTCCGAAGGCGAGGAAGATGTATTTGCCCGCGCCGAAATTGCCCCTGACACCACCGGCTTGGCTATCAGCCACGGCATAGAAGAAGCATTCAGAACCGCCGGGCAGAATAGTCAGCGAGGAAGGCGATCTCTGGTTGCTCGCTCCTTGCGAACCAATAAGAAAAACCTCCAATCCTTCACTGACCGGATCACCGGCTGTGCCGAAAAGATGGCGCATAGTCGTGCTGTGTTGTTGAACATCGCAGTGAAGCACATCTCGAAGGAAAGTCGAGCCAGCCTGCAGATCCTCGGTAATATCCTGGCCGGTGAGGAGCAGGCATCCGCCGCCGCTCAAATAGTCTTCGATGGCGCTTTGGTTTTCCGGAGTGAGCGTTGAGACTGAGTCATCACCTGTCATCCAGAGAATCACAGGAACTCCGGTCAGCTCAGGGACACCATGCAAAGCAACATCCCAATGGCGCGAGCGGTATTCAAATTCGCTCAAGGTCGTTAGCAAGTAGGATTCGTAGGTGGCTCCGGCGTCGTCATCAATCAAGGCGATTTGGGTTTGCGGCAGGGAGATTTGCAGAGAGCGGATTGTCCACGGTTCGCTCAGAGTCAATGCTTGAACTGCGGGCATGTGAGCCAGAGGAGGACGAACCTCGACACTGTAATTGCCCAGCATCAACGGCTGCGCAGGTGCGAATGTTCCATCTTCTTCGGTGACATCTATCTCCAGCTCAGGGGAATCGGGAAACGCTTCGTGGAAGAAAGCAAGATGAGTTCCGGGAGTCCCAAGTCCTGTGATGGCATCTGTGACTTGCCCTTCGACAAAAGCGCCCTGACGAATGTCGAAGAAGACGACTCGTGTGTTGTTGTCAGGTTCCATGTCTGCGGGATGATGGACGGACAGGGTTAGTGGAATCGCACTCGGTTGCTGAGGAAGGATTGGGGAAATCCACGGCGCTTCAAAGATGATTATTGTGTCCAAGCCGATTGGGAGGTCAACGCGCACGGAATCCGCAAATTCTCCCTCGACTCGAATCAGGACTGAATCGAGAGATGTCCATCCGCTATTCATTACTTCGACCGAGACGGTCAAGGAGTCCCCTGCCCTATGTGGAAGACTGGGAATCGGGGTGACGAAACCTGCCGCAGCTATATCGGCGGAGGGTAGCGCAGAAATAATTCGCTCCAAGTCCATCCAATTCAGGTAGCACGAGACCCAGCTTTGATCCACGGTATCGGCATCCAGGCCATTGGCGGTGATGCCCCCATCGTCATCCGTGTCAATTCGAAGCAGCGAATCGGCAATGAAGACGGCGTTGTTCCAGTAGGTTGAATCTTCGAGAACGGCGAAGACAAGATGATGAGCATGCCCGTACCAAGTGTTCCATGAATGATTCCATCCTCCGGCGACGGGCGTCTGCCAAATATCGAGATTTGACACGACAGTAGGGAGCCATAACTGGCCGCTGTCGGGATACGCATCAAAGAGGCTAACGCACACGCCCCATAGCGCCGTGCCGCCGCACAGGGCCCATTCCTCGTTATTATAAAGGCGCGATGGATTTTCTTCAATCCAACTGCGTACGCGCCGCGCCTCAGTCAACGCTGTTGCTCTCCAAGCAGTATCCCCTTCTTGCTCGGCATAGAGGTAGAGTGTTCCTGCAGACCATCCTTCGACAAGAGGTAGAAGACGCCGCAACCAACCCGCTCCTTGATTGAAAGGGAGGGAGTGGGAAGACAAATAGGCTGCGCATTGGTTGGCGTACCAATGGAAGGAAGTGTCGCTGTAAACCTCACGATATTTCATCTCAGCGACAATCCCCCATCCGCAATTGTGGCTGCGGTAATAGCCATAATCTCCCGGCGAGGTCTCTTCCTGCCAGGCGGTATGACGCAAGCAATAACCCCAGGCACGCTGAATCGGCAGGCTGTAGCGTGCCGTATCACCCGTCCATGCGCCATATTGGGCCCAGACGCGAATGGCCTCCTGTGTATTGTCCGTCTGAATGATGGAAGCCACATCCCCCGTTTCCCCTTCAATCATTCCGCCCATATCATTGCCCGGCCCGGGGTGCTGAAGTCGAACGAGGAAGTCGCAGATTTGAACATATTCGGCGAAGTACGAGACTTCATCAAGAGCGTGTCGAATGGGAGATGCGGGTATCGGCGTTCGACTCTCCAGAGCAGGCTGATTGAAAGCGGAGATTTGCGAGAGTTCTTCCGGAGTCAGATAAGGTGTCGCCAATCCTGCGTTCTCCTGCAAAAGAACGAGCAGCATAGCCAAGCAGACAACGCACAACGGATGTCTAATAAATCGGATAATATTCGCGGATTTCATAGTCTGTAACTGCCGTGCGATAGCTATTCCACTCAACCTTCTTGTTGGCGATAAAGCGTCGAAAAACATGTTCTCCCAATGTTTCCGCCACGAGCTCGCTTTTTTCGGTTTCTCCAATCGCTTCATGCAGGCTGCCGGGAAGCATTTCGATGCCGTGGTCGTTGAGCGCTTCCATACGCATTTCATAGATGTTCTCTTCAATGGGCGGCGGCGGCACCAAATTTTGTCGCACTCCGTCCATTCCCGCGGCAATCATGACGGAAAACGCAAGATAAGGATTGCAGGTCGGGTCCGGAGAACGCAGCTCGATGCGGGTGGCCTTTTCGTCTCCCAAACGATAGCGAGGCACCCGGATCAGCGCGCTTCGGTTCTTCTGACCCCAGGTGATGTAGACCGGTGCTTCATAGCCGACAACCAATCGCTTGTAGCTGTTGACGGTCTGATTGAGCACACTGGTCATTGCGCGGATATGTTTAAGGATGCCCGCCATATAGGAGCGGGCGAATTGGGATAGGTGATAACTGTCAATGGAATCAAAGAAGAGATTCCTGTTTCCTTGAAAAACGGATTGGTGCGTGTGCATTCCGGTGCCGTTTTGACCTGAAACGGGCTTCGGCATGAAACTGGCATGGAGGTTCAATTGACGCGCCACCGCACGGACGAGGAAGCGGCAAGTCAAACACCGGTCGGCCATGGTCAGAGCATCGGCGTAAACCAGGTCTATCTCATGCTGGCTGGGTGCCACTTCATGATGGATGACTTCGATGGGAATTCCCATTTCCATGAGCGCGTCGGCGGTTTGCTGTCGTACCTGCGTGCCGAGGTCAACGACGCTGTCGTCAAAATATCCCGCCAGATCAATGGGTGCAGGAGTTTTTTCATTTGCGAAGTAGAAATACTCAACTTCGGGACCGAAGTAGAAAGTATATCCCTGAGTAGCGTACTTCTCCAAAGTGCGCTTCAGGACATGGCGAGGATCTCCTTCATAGGCAGCTCTTTCCGGCGTCTTTAGGTCGCAGATGAAACGGGCGACGCGTCCTTCGGAAATTCGGTTGGGCAGAATAGCGAAAGTGCTCAGGTCCGGCACGGCCAGGAGGTCGCTCTCTTCAATGCGGGCGAATCCCTCGACGGACGAGCCATCAAAGCCAATGCCTCGCTCAAAGGCATCGGGAAGTTCACTCTCGGGAATCGTCAAACCGCGCAGCAGGCCGTTGATGTCGGCAAACCAAAGATGGATGTACCGGATTTTCTCTTCTTTGATGATACGAAGAATGTCGTCGCGTGAAAGGGACAAGTTATCCTCCCGGATATTCACGATTTTCGTTTGTCAAATGGCCGAATGTCATACATCATAGTATAGTCCGATTTCGTACGGATGAGGGCGCTTGCGGACTTCGTCGTATTCTCCCACTTTTTGATTGATCCATGTGTCCACGAAATCGGGCGGAAAGACACCGTCTCGCGTCAGGAATTCGTGGTCCGCGATGAGTGCCAGACATGACTCTCGCAAGGAAGTGGGAAGTTGACGAATCTTGGATTGCTCTTCCAAAGGAAGCTTGGCGACATCGTCATCAATCGGACCCATGTTCATTTTCGTCGGGTCGAGCTTCCTCTGAATTCCGTCCAATCCGGCCAGGAGCTGCGCGGTGATTGCCAAATAGACATTGCAGGTGGCATCACTCGGACGATATTCGATGCGTTTCTCATCGTGACTCGTCGCATATTTGGGGATGCGAATCGCGGCGGATCGGTTGGCAAGGCCGTAAAAAAGTCGCACCGGTGCTTCGAAGCCGGGGACGAGCCGCTTATAGGAATTCGTCGAGGGATTTGTGAGAGCCAACAGCGCAGAACCATGCTCGAGCAATCCGGCAATGTACGATTTGGCCAAATGTGAAATCCCTCCATAACCCTTCTCGTCATAGAAGAGATTGCGGTTCTCTTTCCAAAGTGTTTGATGGAAATGCATTCCTGAGCCGGCTTCATTGTAGAGAGGCTTCGGCATGAAGGTTACCGATTTTCCAGCTTGATGAGCCGTCATTTTGATGATGTACCTCGCTCGCTGGGCCGCATCCCCGATCCAGAGCAGGGGCCCCATAAGAATCTCGATTTCCGACTGTCCCGGCCCGCCGACCTCATGATGATGGTAGCGCACGGGAATTTTCGCTTCTTCGAGTCGCTCCACCATTTTGGCGCGCAGGTCGTAGAGACGATCGAGCGGCGGTGAAGCATGATAGCCGGATTTGCGTGGGATCTTGTGACCCAAATTCCCCGGCAAGTCCTGCCCCGAGTTCCAATCGGCCTCATCCGAATCAATGCGATAGCCGGCAAGGTTCACATCATTCTGGTAGGATACGCGGTCGAAGATATAGAATTCGAATTCCGGCGCCCAAAGACTGCGATCCGCGATGCCGCTGGCTCGCAGCACTTCTTCGGCGCGCTTGGCAATGCGGCGAGGATCCCGAAGAAAAGGAGTGAGATTGCCGGCTTCGTACAGCGATGATATGAACGAAAGAGTCTTCGATGACCAGAAGGAATCCCAAAGAGCGGTCGAGGGATCCGGAACAAGTATCATGTCTCCGGATTCGAGCCTCTTGAAACCCGGGATTGACGAGCCATCAACCGGAACGCCTTCCACGAAGGTCTTTTCGGTCAATTGCGAGGCGGGCAGTGTGATATGATGCCATCCTCCATAGAGGTTCGTGAATTGCAGGTCAACCGCAGTGACCTTTTCGCTTTTCGCCAATGCGAGAATTTCGCGGATGTTTGTGTTCATGATTTTGACAAAATCAGTTAATCCTAAAGATGGTTCACTTCAAAGCCATGCCGGTCGGCAAGGTAGTCAGCGACAATCGTGCGATGGCAATATGCGGGATCTCTCTCCAAACAGAGCAGGCAAATGTTTCTGTTCGAGCCACTCTCCAAGATTTGCAGCAACAAACTATTATGTTGTCGCAGAGACTTGCCAAGAAATCTGCGCAAAACGCCACTGTCTTTCTCTTGTCGGTATTGCTCTCTGATGTCCGGCGGAACTCCGAACTCGGGAAGGTGAATATAGCCAATGCCTCGCTCGGCCAAAGCATTTTTCAGAGGGGTTTTGGAGAAATCCTTTTTGCGGCTCCAAGGGCGATGTCGAATGTCAAGGATGGTGGAGATTCTTCGCTCAGTCAGCAAATCCAGGAACTCTTCTTTCGTCCGGCCTTCATAGCCGACGGTGAAGATGCGGGCATGCGGCACGGCCGGTGCGTGGATTTCATCAGGTGTCTTTGGGTTCATACTCCGCAAAGAGCCGTCCCCAAGTTGTCTCTTTCTTCCATCGCTGGTAGACTTTGCGGTCCACGAAAGGCCAGCGATAATAGTCATGGTAAAGTTCGGAGCCGAGAATGAAGAGGCCAACCACGGGCGTGTGGAAAAAGAGTTTTTGAAGAGATTTTAGTGGCCCGAACCAGAGAATATCTCCAGCCCGGCTGGCCGCGTTGTCCCCTACGAAAAATCGCCAATTCTCGCCTGAAATATCGTCTCCGATAACTTCAATCTCCCTCGGGTCGCCGACGCCCAATTTCTTCTCATGGGCCAGCGCGATGTATTCGATTGAAAGGGGATCGAAGCCCATCATCTTCGCCGAAATAGCGTCAATGGCCACCTGGTCTGCGCTTGCCAGAATGTAGTCCTTGACCTCCGGAATCATCGTGCGCGGGCCGGGGCCATTGCCCGCGGTGGTGCCGTCCATCACGGCGAAGATTCCGCTATGAATCTCCTTCTGAATTGCCAGTAAGTCCACCAGCGTTTTGTGGATCCATGTATGCGTGTAGTGTCGCCGGGTGTTCAAGAGGCCGCCAAAGGCATTTTTCATCGCGCCGGTCGTCGTTGTGTAGATGTGGCACTTGACGGTTGGCAGATGAACAATGTTTTTTCCGTGAAAGTAATCGGGCACCCGGATTCCTTCGGGATAGATTCTGTCCAGGACGAGCATCTTGGCCTTCGGCCGATGCAGTTGCCATTTCATATCCCCATCTCGGAAGTTGAAAAGCTCCGGCACCTGATACTTCCGGAAGATGGATTTATACTTGTTCAAATCTTCACCCTTGAAGGCGTTGGTTACCACCGTTTTATTCTGCACGCAAACCAAGTCGTCGAATCCTGCTTTCCGCAACGCCAGAATCGTTCCTTCAAGCTGCCACGGAGTTGTGTTGGCGGCGGGAAATGGGTAGTGCCAAGAGATGTTGTCTTTCAGGATGGTTTTGGCTCCGGGTGCCAGCGCCTCTTTCATACCTGCCTGTTCGCAGAGGCGACCGATGTCATTTAGAACGGTTTCGGGTTTTGTTCTTAGGACTGCGACACGGGCTTTTGCCATTATCTTTTCCTCTCCTCATCGTTTGCAGGTGGAGTTACGGCGCGCACGCCTCGCGGCAGCAACTCGACGCGCCGTTGCCGATAGAGTTTTCCTAACCCGCGCTTAAAGGCTTTTTTTGAAATGCCAAACTCGGCTTGAATTTCCGCGGCAGACGAGTGGTCATCGAAGGGCATGGCGCCGCCTGCCTTCTGCAATCGGTTCCAGACGACGCGAGCTTCCAGTTCAATCTTGGCTGCCAGCCGTTTGGCCTCAGAATGCTTTTTTCGCGGTAATCGCCCAATCTCGCGCTCAACGGACGGTATGTTCCCGTTCACCAGGGCTCGGTTTTTCCGAAGCGCCTGTCTGACTCGTTGAGCCACGGAGGAAGTGGGGCGGAGCTTTGATTTTGTGTGCATGGGAAGTCAATTTTAACTTCTAAGATAGCACAAAGTCTCACAATTTGCAAGTTATCGTCCGAAGGCCCCCGATTTGTGGGTTGACAATGCCCTTAGCGTTATGTATATTAAATTCTTTAGAAAGGCGATGATAGAAATGACGCAAGATTGCCCCAAAGAAAGCTGCGGAGTTTTTGGGATTTTTGGCCACCCACAGGCGGCTGAGCTGGCCTATCTTGGTCTCTTTGCTTTGCAGCATCGTGGTCAAGAATCCGCCGGTATTGTGACTGCGGATGGCCGCCGTCTCTATTCGCATTGCGGGGCCGGGCTTGTGGCGGATGTCTTTCATGACCACGGTGTTTTCGCGGCTCTGCACGGGACGACGGCCGTTGGACATGTCCGCTATTCAACGACGGGCAGTTCTTCAGCGCTCAATATCCAGCCTCTGGTGGTGACGACCAAGGACGGTACTTTGGCCGTTGCCCATAACGGCAATCTGACGAACGCGCAAGAACTTCACAGGCAGTTGTCGGCGGAAGGGGCGATTTTCCAGACGAGCAGTGATACGGAGCTCATCGTTCATTTGGTGGCCCGCTCTCACCAGAAATCCTTAACCGCTCGCATCCGGGACGCATTGGGACAGGTTACGGGAGCGTATTCTTTGGTGTTCCTTTCGCCGGACAGGCTCATCGCCGTGCGAGATCCGCACGGTTTCCGGCCTCTTATCGTCGGGAAAAAAGGCGAGGCGGTGATGATCGCCTCGGAGACCTGCGCCTTCGATTTGACCGGGGCGAGTTATGTGCGAGATATTGAGCCGGGCGAGATACTCGAGGTTGATGCAAACGGTCAGCATTCGATTCGTTTTGGCGAGCCGAAGTCGTCGCAGTGCATTTTCGAGCTGATTTATTTTGCGCGACCGGACAGTCGCATTTGGGGAGACCCCGTGGATCGGAGTCGCCGCCGATTCGGCGAACGACTGGCGCAGGAAGCGCCGGTGCCGGCGGACATCGTCATGGCGGTGCCTGATTCCTCCAACACCGCCGCTGTGGGCTACGCGCATGCAAGCGGACTTCGGTTTGATATTGGCCTGATTCGTAATCACTACATCGGCCGCACCTTTATCAATCCAAGTCAATTCATGCGCACTTTCAATACGCGCATCAAATACAACACCGTAACCGATGTTCTCCAAGGCCAGCGAGTTGTGCTTGTGGAGGACTCGATTGTTCGGGGCACGACTTTGAAAAAACTCGTCGGACTCTTGCGGCGCGCGGGAGTGCGTGAGATTCATGTGCGAGTCTCTTCGCCTCCGATTCGACATCCTTGTTTCTATGGGATGGACTTCCCGACGCGGAAAGAACTCATCGCGGCATGGAACACGGAAGAGGAAATCCGTCGCTTTCTGCAGGTGGATTCCCTGCACTATCTTTCGCTGGACGGACTGCTGCAATGCGCGCCGGGTAATAGCCAGGATTTCTGCACCGCGTGCTTCAGCGGCAACTATCCGGTGCCGATTCCGCCAAACGAGGGCCGGGCGCTGATGGAGGAGACTGGCGAGTCCTGGGCACAGATGGAACTTGAGCGACTTTTGGGCGGGTTGACTTAAAGTCATTCTGTCTATGACGGGGGCAGTCACCCAAAAAATGGGGAAGAACGCGCACTTGAAGGATTCTGCGAAAGAAAGCGGTTGCGGCAAGATTGGCGCGAGTGGCGGGACGAGTCATGGCCCAATCGTGACCATCCCAAACCTCCTGACCTTCGCACGACTCTTGCTGCTTGTCCCGCTCTTCTACTTTCTGAAGCGTGGCACGGAGGGATATGGGAACTCCTGGGCTTTGGCGATCATTGGCCTTGCATTGCTGACGGATATTCTCGATGGATTTTTGGCTCGCGTGCTCAAGCAAGCGACCGATTGGGGGAGGCTTTTTGATCCGCTGACGGACAAGATTTGGCTCGCAGGACTGGGGATTTTTCTTGCGCTTCCCTGGCGCGCGAATCCCTTGCCTTTGGGGTTTCTAATATTGGTTCTGTTTCGAGATGTCACAATTGTGTTGGCCGGAATTCATGCCTACCGTCGCCGCCGCGTTGTTCTCGAGGCGAATTTTCTGGGTAAGATGTCCATGTTTTTGACGGCGCTCACTCTCGTCTTTTACACGGTCAACTTTGAATCTCCGGAGACATTCCCGTGGGCGCAGCCGCAGATCATTCTGTGGATCAGCGTCGTTTTCTTGGTTGTTTCCGGTCTTGCTTACTTCATGCGATACTGGGCGCTGGTTTTCTCTCATCCAGAGCAGGCAAAGCCTTCAGCATCTTCCTCAACTCAAATGGATTCCTAAATGGCTGTCCGATTCTACAACACCCTGACGCGCCGCATTGAAGACTTCCACCCTCTCGAGGAAGGCAAAGTTAAGCTGTACACTTGCGGCCCCACGGTCTACAACCTGGCTCACATCGGCAATTTTCGCGCCTTTGTCTTTTATGATTTGCTGCGGCGATACTTGAAATATCGCGGCTATGAAGTCTTTCATGTGATGAATTTGACCGATGTAGATGACAAGACGATTCGCGGTTCTATGGCAGAAGGAATCTCGCTCCAAGACTATACGGCACGCTACAAAAAGGCCTTCTTCGAGGATCGGGACACCTTGCGTATTGAGCCGGTGGAGCTCTATCCTGCGGCCACAGAGCACATTCCCGATATGGTGCGGACGATAGAGCGACTTGCGGAGCGCGGCCATACTTATGTCGCGGAGGGTTCCACCTACTTTAAAATAGACACCTTTCCTTCTTATGGGAAGTTTGCGAACCTTGACCTGTCGGGAATGAGGGCGGGTGCTCGAATCACCTCAGATGAATATGAAAAAGAGGACGCTCGCGATTTCGTGTTGTGGAAAGCTTGGACGCCGGAAGATGGCTCGGTTTTTTGGGATACGCCCTTGGGAAGGGGTAGACCCGGCTGGCATATCGAATGCTCCGCTATGTCCCAGAAATATCTTGGCGAGACTTTCGATATTCATGGCGGAGGCGTGGATCTGATTTTTCCGCATCATCAGAACGAGATCGCTCAGGCGGAAGGAGCCACGGGCAAGCCTTTTGTTCGCTATTGGCTTCACTCGGAGTTTCTGCTCGTTGACGGGCAGAAGATGTCGAAATCTCTGGGGAATTTCTATACTCTAAGGGACATATTGGAGCGGGGCTACAAGCCGATGGAGGTCCGCTATGCTCTTCTTGCCACTCACTATCGCCAGCAGCTCAATTTCACTTTCGATGCGTTGACTGCCGCTCGCGGAGCCCTTGAGCGATTGCGCGATTTCATGCGAAATGTACGCCTGGCCGAAGGAAACGAGGCAGGCGAGATTCTGGATGAGACCAATGAGCGACGCGAAAATGAGTTCGTCGCGTCCTTGGACGATGACCTGAATATTGCGCCGGCTTTGGGCGCGGTTTTCAATTATGTACGCGACATAAGCCGCCTTATCGCCGACGGAAAACTCGCGCGGGAGGACAGCGAAAAGGTTTTGGGCAAGCTGCATGATTGGAATAAAGTGCTTGGCTTGATTGACTTAGAAGATGAAACCATGACTGACAGCGAAGTCCTTCAGATGATTGAACTGCGTACTCAGGCTCGCGCCAATCGGGATTGGGACAGGGCGGACCAGATACGCTTGGAGTTGGAGCGCAAGGGAATCGTGTTGGAGGATCGCCGTGGAGGAACTGTTTGGAAGCGAAAATAGTAGAATGGTTAGCAGAAGTTTTATATGATTGTATATTAAGAGAATAGGGCAGAACGCGGAAAAATAGCAAGAGGCTGGGGGGAGGCTTAAAAAGGTAGGAATGTGCTTGACTTTTAAGGAAAATAATCTTACATTAAAATTTGATTTTTTCCCGAGACAGGATTTGGGCTGGCGTAGCTCAACGGTAGAGCAGGTGATTTGTAATCATCAGGTTGCGGGTTCAATTCCTGTCGCCAGCTCCGGAAGCCCTGGCATGTCGAACGAGTTGCCCTTGCGGCTCGGCGCAATCTCTTTTATTAACAGAGAGTTGGATGTGGCTGGGGGCCTCTTGCGGTGGCGTGCCCGAGTGGCTAAAGGGGGCAGGCTGTAAACCTGCTGGCTTCGGCCTACGGTGGTTCGAACCCATCCGCCACCACATAGAACGGTCGTAGAATTCATAGATTCAATAGCTTATTATTATTCAGCTTAGCATGCTCTGTCCACTGATAGGGCATCGCCTATGGAGTTTTTTTTTCTGCGGGCGTAGCTCAGTTGGTAGAGCATCAGCCTTCCAAGCTGAGGGTCGCGGGTTCGAACCTCGTCGCCCGCTCTATACAGCGAGTTCAACTTATGCTGAGCCAGTCAGTTTGGCGACCGAGCGGATCTATTGAAGCAAGTAGGCTGCTCGCGTAGCTCAGTCGGTAGAGCGCGTCCTTGGTAAGGACGAGGTCACCAGTTCAACCCTGGTCGCGAGCTCAATTTTTTCATTAGCACTACGAAATCACCTTGTAGAGGAGGTTCATCGGGCAATGGCGAAACCCAAATTCGAACGCACAAAGCCGCATGTGAATATCGGCACCATCGGTCATGTGGACCATGGCAAGACCACCCTGACGGCGGCGATCACCCAAGTGTTGTCCCTTCGAGGTCTGGCTCAGGCGAAGGCCTTCGACGAAATTGACAATGCGCCGGAAGAGAAGGCACGGGGACTGACAATCAATGTCCACCACGCGGAGTACCAGACGGACAAGCGGCATTATGCCCATGTGGACTGTCCCGGGCACGCCGACTATGTCAAGAACATGATTACCGGCGCGGCGCAGATGGACGGGGCGATCTTAGTCGTTTCGGCAGCGGATGGCCCAATGCCTCAGACACGCGAACATGTGCTCCTGGCGCGCCAGGTCAATGTCCCCTATCTGGTCGTCTTTCTGAACAAGATTGACCAGGTGGACGATCCGGAATTGTTGGAGTTGGTCGAGCTCGAAGTGCGCGACCTTCTCAAAGTCTATCAATTCCCAGGAGATGAAGTTCCCGTCATCCGCGGTTCGGCTCTGGATGCTCTTTCTGATCCAAAGAGTCCCGAAAAGATAAAGTGCATCATTGAATTGATGGACGCCGTGGACACCTACATTCCTCTGCCGGTGCGTGATGTTGACAAGCCCTTCCTGATGCCGGTCGAAGATGTCTTTTCGATCACGGGGCGTGGCACGGTGGGTACGGGTCGTATTGAGCGAGGCCGGATCAAAGTTGGAGACGAAGTTGAGATCGTAGGCTTCGGTTCGAAGCGCAAGACGGTCGTTACGGGTGTCGAGATGTTCCGCAAACTCCTTGACGACGGCCAGGCGGGCGATAATGTCGGTTTGCTGCTGAGGGGCGTTGAGAAAGAAGAACTCGAGCGCGGAATGGTTGTGGCCGCTCCCGGCTCCATCAATCCCCACACGAAATTCGAGGGTCAGGCGTACATCTTGGCCAAGGAAGAGGGGGGACGCCATACACCTTTCTTCAGCAATTATCGGCCTCAGTTCTATTTCCGGACCACGGATGTTACCGGTTCAATCAGTCTGCCCGAAGGGGTAGAAATGGTGATGCCGGGTGACAATATCACGCTGCAGGTCGAGCTGATTACTCCGATCGCGATGGACGAGGGGTTGCGGTTCGCCATTCGTGAAGGTGGCCGCACCGTTGGCGCAGGAGCCGTCGCGAAGATTCAGGCATAGTCTGCTCCTCGTTTGCAGTGGTGAGGAGTTGTCTCTGGAGCGTCGGATTCACCGGTGCACGAATCGGACAAGATGATGCGATTTCGCCGACGACTGGTTTTGGCGGTTTATGAAGGTCTGTAGCTCAAGTGGTAGAGCACCGGTCTCCAAAACCGGGTGTTGGGGGTTCGAGTCCCTCCAGGCCTGCCAGAGATAGATGATGAAGAGTGCAAAGCAGGGTTCATGATACGGAAAATCGCCGCCTACTTTTCAGGTGTAAGAACCGAAATGGGCAAAGTGAGTTGGCCGACGCGCACTGAACTTGTCGAGTCCACGCGCCTGGTTTTGATCCTTTCGCTCATTTTGGCCGTACTTGTTTTTTTTGCCGACAGCATTCTTAGCCGCCTGATTAACCTCCTGATCTAAGAGCGTGGGGAACGAGTCAAGCGTCACGGGGCACGAAGCACGATCGCTCTTTTTCTATATTTTGAAAGCCCCGAATGAATTCAGGGATTCTCGGTTGAGCATTTCGTGTTCTTCCCTCCCAAATGGGTAACGGTGGTTTCGTGATAGTTCAGGATGACCAGAAGTCGGCACAGCAAGCAAGCGGGATAGCCGAGACCCCTGCGACGGATGAAAAGCGATGGTATGTGATCCATGTTTTCACGGGGCAGGAGGAGAAGATACGGAATTACCTGCTTGAGGAATCGAAACGCCAGGGATTGGAAGACAAATTCGCGCAGGTGCTCATTCCGAAGGAAGAGGTTGTCCAGATGCGCGATGGAAAGAAGCGCACCAAGAGCCGTGTCTTCTTTCCCGGTTATCTTTTTGTGGAAATGATTTTGGATCGGGCCACGGAACACCTGATTCTGAACACTCCTCAGGTGATTGATTTTGGCCGCCGAAATAAGCCCCTACCTTTAACAAAGCGTGAAGTAGACCGGATCCTGGGGCGTTGCGAACGCCTCGGAGGGCGCGAGGTTATCGAGATTCCATTCAAGGTGGATGATACGATTCGCATTATTGATGGGCCTTTCAAGGATTTTATCGGCGCTGTTCGCGAGATTAATATCGAGAAGCGAAAGGTGAAGGTAATGGTTTCCATCTTTGGGCGCTTGACACCGGTTGAGCTGGATTTCTTGCAGGTGTCAACGGATTTGGGAACCTAAAAGGTTGGTCCCCGCGAAAGCGGGGATGCGTCGCCTCGCGATGTCGTCGCGAAGGCAAGATTGAGGACAAGATGGCGAAGAAGATCACGGGTTTCATCCGATTGCAGCTGGCGGGAGGCCAGGCGACGCCTGCACCGCCGGTCGGGCCTGCGTTGGGGCAGAAGCAAGTCAACATCATGGAATTCTGCAAACAATTCAACGCCCGGACGGAAAAACAGAAGGGGATGATTATCCCCGTCGTTATCACGGTCTATCAGGATCGTTCCTTTACCTTTATCACAAAAACACCCCCGGCCGCCATTCTGCTGAAGAAAGCGGCTGCCGTTGAGAAAGGTTCGGCTGTCCCGAATCGAGAGAAGGTGGCGAAGGTTTCTCGAGAACAAGTACGGGAAATCGCCGTTTTGAAGATGAAGGATCTCAACGCCTATGACGAGGAAGCCGCCATGCGGATGGTCGAGGGTACCGCTCGAAGTATGGGAATCACCGTCGAAGGATAGAAGTTGACCATGCGGGAGAACCGTTCGGGTTCGTTTGCACCGCCGTAAGTGGAGGAATGCGTGAAACGGTCGAAAAGATACAATACAAACAGAACACTGCTGGAGCGGGCCAAAGAGTATACTTTGGACGAAGCCATTGGTCTTTTAAAGAAAGCTGCCAACGCGAAGTTTGATGAAGTCGTCGAATGTGCGATTCGGTTGGGAGTGGATCCGAAGAAGGCTGACCAGGTCGTCCGGGGAACCGTGACGCTCCCAGCGGGAACCGGTCGCAAAGTGCGCGTCCTTGTGATCACGAAGACTCAGCAGAGTGAAGCCCAAGAGGCCGGGGCCGATTATGTTGGCTTTGAAGATTACATCGAGAAGATCAAGGAAGGCTGGCTGGATATGGATGTCATCGTGGCGACGCCCGAAGTCATGCCTCAGGTCGGCCGATTAGGTAAAATCCTGGGGGCCCGCGGCTTAATGCCCAATCCAAAGTCGGGGACTGTCACCCAAAATGTCAGCCAAACGATTCAAGAAATCAAGGCGGGAAGAGTCGAATTCCGCGTGGATAAAGCGGGAATCATTCATTTGGGTCTGGGCAAGGCAAGTTTCACACCGGATCAGATTAAACAGAATATCGAAGAATTTCTTCGTACGATCGTTCGATTGCGACCCTCGACAGCCAAGGGTCAGTATATTCGCAGCATCTATCTCTCGTCAACGATGGGTCCCGGTATTCGATTGAGCCCGTTGGTTGCTGAGTTCAAGTGAGTTCGGGTTGAATAGCTTAACGGTTCAATAGAGTCCCCACCGGCGAAGCGGTCTGTTCCCGCTTGCGGCATAGCAAAAAAACTTATGGAAATTATGGAAGCGACAAAACGAGGTCGGGCGGAGCCTAAACCGACGAAAGTCGAATCGGTTAAGAAATTGGCCGAGCAATTGGAGCGCGCCAAAGCGATTTACTTGACCGATTTTACGGGTTTGAATGTTGAGCTCATGACGAGGCTGCGCCGTGAGTTTCATCAAGTGAAGGCCGAATATATCATCGGCAAAAAGACGCGGACACGATTGGCATTGCAGGATGCCGGTTACGGAGATCTTCTGGGGACGGTCGAAGGGGCTGTGGGGATTGCGATAGGCTTCGATGACCCTGCGGCGCCGGCGCGCATCATTGCCAAATTTGCCCAAGAAACCGAGAAGTTGCCGGTGCGGATTGGGATTTTTGAAGGACGGCGGATTGGCCCCAAGGATATGGACGCGATCCGCAACCTTCCGACCCGCCCGGAAGTCTTGGCGATGATTGTGCATGTGATTGGAAGTCCGGTCCAAGATTTTGTTGGCGTCCTGGCAGGGGTTCTGCAGAATTTCCTGGGTGTGCTTGATGCCATCATTGAGAAGAAGAAAGCGGCGGGTGAGAGCGGATAGCGGCTCACTGCATTGTGCGGCTGCCGCTTGGTGACGGGATTCCCTCTGCGGCAGGCGAGGTTGATCGCGAAGATGTCATTGAAATTTACTTGCTGAAATATCTGGAGGAAGAAGTGCAACAGATTATTGAAGCCATCGAGAAGATGAGTGTCATGGAGCTTGTCGAACTGAAAAAGGCTTTGGAAGAGAAGTTCGGCGTCAAAGCCATGGCACCCATGATGATGGGTCCGATGCCGATGGGCGGTGGGCTGGCTGCAGAGGCCAAGGCCGAAGAGCAGACCGAGTTCACGGTGGTTCTGAGTTCGGTTGGAGCCAAGAAGATTCAGGTAATCAAGGTGGTTCGTGAGCTGACCAGCTTGGGTCTGAAAGAAGCCAAGGATCTTGTCGAAAGCGCCCCGAAACCTGTGAAGGAGAATGTGTCCAAGGAAGAGGCCGAAAAAGTGAAGGCCAAACTCGAGGAACAAGGGGCAACGGTCGAGTTGAAGTAACAACCGCTCAGGGGGTTCTTCGCCAAGGGCTCGGGGAAGAACTCAGGAAATGGGTTGCCGGGTCGGATGATTGGGATCTGGCAACCTTGCTTTTAAAAGAAGGGATGGTCCGGGCGAAAGTCCTCGGTCATCCGACAGTCGTTTTCGGCAAAGTTGTTCCTCGTTTAGGAGGTCGCCTTGCGTGATAATGGCAAAATGATTCAGCGCATTTCCTTCTCCAAAATCCAAGAGGCTTTGGAGTTCCCGGATTTGCTGGATATTCAGTTGAAAAGCTTCGACGATTTTCTGCAAACGAAGATTCCGTCGAACAAGCGGGAGTCGAAGGGGTTGCAGGCGGTTTTTCTCAACATCTTTCCGATTATTGACAACCGCGAAGAGCACATTCTCGAGTTTGCGGAATATCAAGTCGAACCGCCGAAATATGGCGAAGATGAATCCCGACAACGGGGAGTCACCTACAGCGCCGCGCTGAAAGCGAAGTTGCGCCTCTCCTCCCGCGAGGATGCGGAGGCGGGCATCGGATTCGATAATACCATCGAAACGGATGTCTATCTGGGGAATCTCCCTCTGATGACCAGCTCGGGGACTTTTATTATCAATGGGGCCGAGCGGGTCATCGTATCCCAGCTTCATCGCAGCCCGGGAGTTTTTTTCGGCGAAGATGTGCATCCCAACGGAAAGAAGATCTTCTCGGCACGAATTATTCCTTTCCGCGGATCGTGGGTCGAATTCACGACGGATATCAACGATGTGCTCTATGTCTACATTGATCGGCGCAAGAAATTTCCAGCGACAACCCTCCTGCGCGCGCTGGGTTACAAGACGAGCTTGGACATTCTTCGCGTGTTCGAGTTTACTGAAGAGGTAAATTTAGGACGCAAGGAGGTTCAGCGGGAATTCGGGCGCCCCGTCGCCGGTGATATTGTCAATCCGGAAACGGGCGAGGTGCTTCTCACGAAGGGAGTCGAACTCACCGAGGAAAATGTGGCGGTATTGCGAGAAGCGAAGATTCGCGCCGTCGAGGTTCTTCGTTTTCGGAAAAAGGATATCGCACTCGAGATTATTCAGAATACTTTGGGGCGGGACAAGACCCAAACACCGGAGGCGGCCTTGGAGGCTATTTATCGAGAATTGCGCAGCGGTGATCCACCCGATGTCGAGACAGCCCGCAAATTCCTTCATCGGCTTTTCTTCGATGAAAAACGCTATGACCTCGGGACGGTGGGGCGCTATCGCATCAACACGAAGTTGCAGCTTGAGGTGCCGCTGACGACAACGGTATTGACCGAACGGGACATCCTGAGCATCCTGAAACATGTGCTCAAGCTGCGTGCCGGCAAAGAGGTGACGGATGATATTGACCATCTCGGGAATCGCAGGATTCGCACCGTCGGCGAGCAGCTCTCCAACCAATTCAGTGTGGCCCTGTCGCGCATGGCGCGAACCATCAAAGAGCGCATGAATCTGCGCGATGCCGAGGCGATCACGCCACAAGATTTGGTGAATGTCCGCACGATTTCGTCGGTCATCAATACCTTTTTTGGAACGAGTCAGCTTTCGCAGTTCCTGGATCAAGTGAATCCGCTGACGGAGTTGACTCACAAGCGCCGTTTGTCCGCTCTGGGCCCCGGGGGATTGACGCGAGAACGAGCGGGATTTGAGGTGCGAGATGTCCATTACACTCATTACGGCCGTCTCTGTCCGATTGAAACGCCCGAAGGCCCCAATATTGGTTTGATCTCTTCCCTATGCACCTACGCGAAGATCAACAATCTTGGCTTTATCGAAACGCCCTATCGTCTGGTGAAAAATGGTCGAGTGACGCACCAGATACGCTATCTGGCTGCTGACGAGGAAGACCGTGTCGTTATTGCGCAAGCGAATGCTCCCGTGAACGCTCGCGGAGAGTTTCAAGACGACCGAATAAGATGCCGTATCCGGGGCGATTTTCCTGTAAAGTCCCCTGTGGACATTCATTACATGGATGTTGCCCCGTCACAAATCGTCTCCGTCGCGGCGGCTCTGATACCGTTCCTGGAGCACGACGATGCCAACCGTGCCCTCATGGGTTCCAACATGCAACGGCAGGCTGTTCCACTTCTCCTTCCCCATGCGCCCTATGTGGGCACCGGCGTCGAGAGGCGCGCCGCGGAAGACTCCCGGGCGTTGATTATTGCCCCGGACGATGGCATCATCGAGTATGTGGATGCCGACCAAATCGTGTTGCGCACTCTCCCCAAACCGGGAGGGAATGGAAAAGGGAGGAGCCGGGAAAGCGCATCGGAGCTCTATGCCTTTCGGTTGAAGAAATTCATTCGCACCAATCAGGACACCTGCATCAATCAGCGACCGATCGTTTCCGACGGCGAGGAGGTCAGGCGGGGGCAGGTGCTTGCGGATGGATGCGCCACCGAGCATGGAGAAATTGCCTTGGGCCGCAATGTGCTGGTCGCTTTCATGCCCTGGCATGGCCACAACTTTGAGGATTCCATTATTGTCAGTGAACGCATTGTCTATGACGATGTCTTCACTTCGATTCATATCGAGGAATTGGAACTCCAGGTGCGAGAGACCAAGCGGGGAGACGAGGAGTTGACTTGTGAGATTCCCAATGTCTCCGAGGATGCGATCAAAGACCTCGATGAGAGTGGCATTGTTCGCGTCGGCGCCATTGTGCGACCGGGCGATATCTTGGTTGGGAAAGTGACGCCGAAGGGCGAAACGGACTTGACGCCCGAGGACAAACTTCTACGAGCGATTTTCGGCGACAAGGCCGGAGATGTCAAGGATGCTTCTCTTCGCGCTCATACGGGCATGTACGGAATTGTCATCGGGACAAAGCTCTTCTCGCGCAAGAAGAAGGATCCGAAAACCAAGCGCGAGGAGCGGCGGGTTATTGACGAATTGGAAGAGGGATTTGGGAAGGAACATGGCGCCCAGAAGCGTACTCTGGCCGACGAATTGCACTCGATTTTGAAAGGATGCCATGCGACCGAAATCCGCGACCGCACTCTGATGCATATTTTGGTTTCTGAGGGAACGCTTTTCACCGAAGCTCTCCTTCGACAACTTGACGCGGATGAGGTTGAGAGCGGTTACCGCTGGACGGATGACGAGGCGATCAATGAGATGGTCGCACAAACCTTCGAGAAATATGAAGACCGTCTCTTTCAGCTGCAAACCGAGTTGAAGAACGAAAGATACCGTGTTCAGGTGGGCGATGAATTGCCGTCGGGAATTGTCCAGCTTGCCAAGGTCTATGTGGCTCAGAAGCGGAAGCTCTCGGTCGGAGACAAAATGGCGGGCCGCCACGGGAATAAGGGAGTTGTTGGCCGGATCGTTCCCATCGAGGACATGCCCTTCATGGCGGATGGGACTCCGGTGGACATCATTCTGAATCCTTTGGGCGTGCCGTCTCGAATGAATCTTGGCCAAATTTACGAGACCGCACTGGGTTGGGTGGCGCACCAGCTTGGAGTCTACTTCTCCACGCCCGTTTTCGATGGAGCAACGCTCAAAGATGTCGAACAGTGGTTGGATAAGGCCGATTTGCCGCTCAACGGAAAGACCGTTCTCCGGGACGGTCGAACAGGCGAGTTTTTCGACCAGGAGGTGACGGTGGGCTATATCTACATGATGAAACTTTCTCACCTCGTGGACGACAAAATCCACGCCCGCTCTATCGGACCTTACAGCTTGATTACGCAACAGCCTTTGGGTGGCAAAGCTCAATTCGGGGGACAGCGATTTGGCGAGATGGAGGTCTGGGCGCTTGAAGCGTATGGCGCTGCGCACATTCTGCAAGAGATACTCACGGTGAAATCTGACGATGTCAATGGACGGGCTCGCACCTTTGAAGCTATTGTCAAGGGCGAGAATCTGCCCGTTCCCGGGATCCCGGAATCGTTCAATGTGCTCATTAACGAATTGCGTGGGTTGGGCATAAATGTCCAACTTGAGGAATAAGCCGGCTCACTGAGCTGTGTCCCTTCACGAGGGAGAGAGACATGACGCCCTATTCAGCACCTGACATGGAAGAAACAGGCAGCTTTTCCAGAATCGCGGTCAGCCTGGCTTCTCCGGATATGATTTTGAGTTGGTCGAAAGGCGAAGTGACCAAACCGGAGACTATCAACTACCGCTCCTACAAACCGGAAAAGGATGGCCTGTTTTGCGAGAAGATTTTTGGCCCCATCAAGGATTGGGAATGCCACTGCGGGAAATACCGGGGGATTCGCTACAAGGGAATTATTTGTGACCGCTGCGGGGTGTTGATTACCCGGAAGGATGTGCGCCGCCGGCGCATGGGCCATATCAGTCTGGCCGTCCCGGTCGTTCACATCTGGTACTTCCGCAGCTTGCCTTCCAAAATCTCCTATGTCCTGAATACGGGGACGCGGGATCTGGAGAAAATCATCTACTACGAATCGTTTGTGGTGATCCACCCCGGAGCGTCCGGATTGCGACGAAAGGCTTTGCTCTCTGAAGGAGAGTACCTTCGCCTTCAGGAAGAACTTGGGGATCAAGATAGTCTGCCCGTTGCCGAGCGGTTTATAGCGAAGATGGGTGGTGATGCGATTCGGGATTTGCTGGCCACCGAAGATGTCGTGCGTCTATGTGCCGAATTGCGAGTGCAAATCAAAACGGAAACTTCGGTGCAGCGCAAGAATGACGCGATCAAGAAATTGCGAGTCGTTGAGGCCTTCAAAGATGATGGGAGCGGCCGAATCAATCGTCCGGATTGGATGGTTATGGCGGTGATTCCCGTCGTTCCACCCGATTTGCGCCCTCTGGTGCCTTTGGAAGGAGGGCGGTTTGCCACCTCGGATCTCAATGATCTTTACCGACGGGTGATAATTCGCAATAATCGTCTGAAGCGCCTTATAGAAATTCGCGCTCCGGAAGTGATTCTGCGCAATGAGAAGCGCATGTTGCAGGAAGCGGTGGACAGTCTTTTCGATAATGGCCGTCGTTCCGTCGCTGTGCGTTCGGATGGAAATCGCCCACTCAAATCTCTTTCGGATAACCTCAAAGGCAAACAGGGGCGTTTTCGTCAGAATCTTTTGGGCAAGCGAGTGGACTATTCGGGCCGTTCCGTTATCGTGGTTGGCCCGGAGCTGAGCCTTCACGAATGCGGCTTGCCAAAGGATATGGCAGTTGAGCTCTTCAAGCCTTTTATTATTCGCAAGCTGATTGAGTATGAACTCACGAAGACGGTAAAGTCTGCCAAGCGCTTGGTCGAGAGAAAGACGGACGAGGTATGGGCGATCCTCGAAGAGATTATCCAGGATCACCCGGTGCTCCTTAACCGGGCGCCGACCCTCCACCGGTTGGGCATCCAAGCCTTCCAACCGCTTCTAATCGAAGGCAAGGCGATTCGGCTTCATCCCCTCGTTTGTGCGGCTTTCAACGCCGACTTCGACGGTGACCAGATGGCCACGCACATCCCTCTCTCGTACGAGGCTCAAGTGGAAGCTCGGCTGCTCATGATGGCCAATCAGAATCTCCTGCATCCTGCTAACGGCCGTCCGATTTGCGTGCCATCGCAGGACATGGTTCTCGGTCTCTACTACCTGACCAAGCGGCATCCGGGCGAACCCTATGAATGGAAGTGCTTCTCGAATCCGGAAGAAGTGATTGTTGCCTACAATGATAGGAAAATCGGGTTGCATACGCGTATTCATGTTCGCATTGACAGGAAGCTCGTCGAGGCGACCGTCGGGCGCGTGATGTTCAATCGGATTCTGCCTCCGGCGATTCAGAAAGAGCGCTTTTTCAATGAAATGCTTGCCAAGAAGCGCATCGAAGAAATCATTTATTATTGTATTCAGAAAGTGGGAATGGCCGAAACCGCCGAGTTCTTGGACCGACTGAAGGAGCTGGGATTCTACCATGCAACGATGGGCGGACTTTCGGTTGGTCTGGATGATGTCGAGATTCCCCAGGAAAAGGGCGAACTTATCGGCCGAGCTCAGGCGGAATCGGAGCAAGTCCAGCGGCAGTATGAAGAGGGAGTCATTACGGATGGCGAGCGCTACAATAAAACCATTGATATTTGGACCCATACGACGGCCGAAGTAGCGGAGGTGATGTTCACGCGGCTGCGGTTATCGCGTGACGGATTCAATCCTATTTTCATGATGGCGGATTCCGGAGCTCGAGGATCCAAGGAACAGATTCGACAGCTCGCGGGCATGCGCGGTCTTATGGCGAAGCCGCAGAAGGCGATGACGGGCCAAAAAGGGGAGATCATTGAATCTCCGATTACGGCCAATTTCAAAGAGGGACTCTCTGTTTTGGAGTACTTCATCTCGACACACGGAGCCCGCAAAGGACTGGCCGACACGGCTCTAAAGACGGCCGATGCCGGTTACCTCACACGCCGTCTTGTAGATGTCGCCCAGGATGTGATTATTCGCGAATACGATTGCAAGACGCTGCGCGGAATATTCGTGGAAGCGATTAAAGAGGGAGAAGAGATCACCGAACAGCTCTATGAGCGTATCCTCGGGCGCGTCTTGGTTGAACCCGTTATTGATCCGGTCACCGGCGAGAAGATCCTGGATGCCAACACCCTGGTGGACGAGAAGAGCGCGTCCGTGATCACGGGTGCGGGAGTGGAGCGAGTTAGAATCCGGTCGGTTTTGACTTGTGAGATGGGCAATGGTGTTTGTGCGATGTGCTATGGAACGAATATGGCCAGCGGCCGGCTGGTGGATTTGGGAGAAGCCGTTGGGGTGATCGCCGCTCAATCCATCGGGGAACCCGGCACACAATTGACCTTGCGCACTTTCCACATTGGCGGAACGGCGGCGCGTATCGCGGCGGAGTCACGAGTGGAAACCCGGAGCGACGGTCGAGCCGACTTTGAGAATGTCGAATTCATCCGTCAGGAAGGCGGCCATATGGTTTGTGTCCGCCGCAGTGGGATTGTTAAGGTCGTGGATGACAACAACCGAATCGTGGCCAAATACAATGTTCCCTACGGCGCGAAGCTCTTTGTCGCAGATAACCAAGTCGTTCAGAGAGGGGACATCCTTTTCGAGTGGGATCCTTATGCGGACAGTATTATTGTCGCCGCAGGGGGAACCATTCACTTTGTGGATGTGAAGGATGATCAGACTTGCCATGAGCAAGTGGATGAAACGACCGGCATGAGGCAACGCGTTATCATCGAGTCGAAGAACCGCAAACTGAATCCTCATATTGTCATTCTTGACGATGGCGGCCGGAAGGCGGGTAGCTATATGCTGCCTGTCGGGGCGCACCTTCTGGTCACCGACGGCGATAAGGTTCGCGCGGGGGATGCGCTGGCGAAGATGCCGAAGGAAACCTCTCGAACGAAGGATATTACGGGTGGTTTGCCGCGAGTCACTGAGCTTTTTGAGGGCCGTCAGCCCAAGGAACCGGCGATTATCAGCGAGATTGAAGGAACCATTCGCTTTGGAGCCGTCAAACGGGGTGTTCGAGAGGTTCTTGTGACTTCCTTGGACGGAAAAACCGAGAAACGCTATGTTATTCCGTACGGAAAACACATCCTGGTTCACGACGGAGACCATATCCAGGCCGGTGAACGCTTATCGGAAGGTTCGATTGCTCCGCGGGATATTTTGGCGATTTTGGGGCCGGCGAAGGTGCAGGAGTACCTGGTTCGGGAAATTCAGGATGTCTATCGTCTGCAGGGTGTGCGGATTAATGACAAGCACATTGAGGTAATCGTCCGGCAAATGCTTCAGAAAGTCCGCATTGAAGACCCGGGCGACTCGGCCTATTTGGAAGGGGATCATGTGGACGGCCTGAGATTCATTCGGGAGAATGAAAAGATGTTGGGCCGTGTGGTGGTCGAAAATCCCGGCGACACCACTTGGAAAGCGGGACAAATCGTCGAAAGGGTTGATTTCAACCGTGAGAACCGTCGGCTCCGCGCGGCAGGAAAGACGGAAGCCCAAGCGCGACCGGCAATGCCCGCCATTTCCACGCCGCTTCTTCTGGGCATTACGCAGGCCAGCCTTTCCACGGATAGCTTCATTTCAGCAGCGAGTTTCCAAGAAACCACGCGCGTCCTAACCGACGCCGCCATTGAAAAGCGAGTGGATCTGCTGTCGGGCCTCAAAGAGAATGTCATCATGGGGCATCTGATCCCGGCGGGCACGGGTTTGCAACGGTACAAGAAACTCCGCGTCGTTCGGCCGGCCGAGGAAGAGGAGGAGCTCGCAAAGGATTGGAAAATCACGCCGCCTATTTCAGTCCCGTCCATCTCTGATGAGGAACTGTTCCTTCCCGACAAGTTGGAAGGGATCGGGACTTAATACAACTTCATTATTACAGTGGATGTCTTGCGGTGGGGCTGATGAATCGCGTCAGCCCCATTATCTTTGTCGCCATTGCAAAAGGGCTCCTGCGGCGACAATCTGAATGGTATGGGGTGCGGGACGAAGTAATGTATGTCTGTTTTGTTCTATCCGACCGTATGAGGGAACATTCGCTGAAGTCCACCGAGCGCGTGGCAGGCGAGCGTTATGCTCTCGACCTCATGTGCTCTCCGGACGAAGGTCCGTGGTATCCTCATATCGCGCAGGAGAAGAGAGCTCAAACATATCATTTCTTTGCAGGACGACTTGCCGGAGTCGCGCCATCGGATAAATTGCCTTCAGGTCATGCGGTCAGCTCGGCGAATGCTGAATCCTGGGACTTTGAGGATGGTGAACCCGAGGGAAGTTGGCTTGGCCTGAAGTTTGACCGTAAGCGCGACTTGGTCAGTATCGCCTCTGATCTCTTTCTTTTGCAGCGCTGGTACTATACCTGTCAAGAGGGTATCTGGTATCTATCGAACTCCATGCTCTATCTCCATCGAGTGCTCAAAGGATGGTTGGAGATCGAAGAGAAAGCTATTCCGTATATGCTGAAATTCGGCTATCTCCCTCTCCAGTTTACACCGCTGAAGGAGGTTTTTGGCCTACATTCTGGCAGAGTCTTGGCAATTGAGCGTGGAAAGCACCACTTGGCAGTCCGAGCGAGGATTCCAGTGCATGGGCGCTCCCAAGCCTGCACGGAAAATTTATCCGAGAAAATCACGAGGGTCATCCGCGAGGCCGTGGCAGAGGAGTTGAAGAATGTTGATTCAATTCTCCTTTCCCTTTCCGGAGGCATTGACTCGAGATTTCTTCTGGGATTCGCCTTGGAGATTCTGCCTCGGGAGCACATTACGACCATTACCTACGGGCATCCTCGGTCGCTTGATTTTTCCATCGGCATTGGCCTGGCCAAGAAGCTCGGGGTCAAGCATATCGCCCTGCCGATGGACACACGCCCCATCGGCGAGATTCTCTACGAGAATTTTGTCAATTCGGAAGGGATGTATTGGACATGTCCGGACTATCCTGTGGAGCCGTTCCGCCATGCCTTGCCGAAGCATACCTATGTTCTCAGCGGATATTTGGGTGATCCTGTCTTTGGTTGTTTTGATTTGCCAAAGGAGAAGCTGTGCTCTCCAGTTGGCCGGGATGACGAGCATCTGGTGGAATTGGTGAACGAAATTGCCGTTCACGAGTCAGGCACAACAACTGCGGAGGTGCATTCCGTTCTTCGGCCGGGGCTGTATGATTTCAGGCAATTTGAAACGGAGCTGCTCGACCTGCCCGGTTTGGACTTGAAGGAAAAATACGATCGCTGGCTGTACGAGGGTTCTAAACTCAATCGCGTGAATTTCGCCAATGAGTTACATCGGGACCGAGCCTTTTATTTGGCGCCTTTTGTTCATCGGTGCGTTTTGGATGTGGCGTATTCGCTGCCTGCCTGCGAGCGGCGCGGCGAAAAAGCTTATTTCGCTGCGCTGAAAGAGAGGTTTCCGGAACTCTATGCCTATCCGACAAAGTCAAATTTCGGTTTCCCGCTTGGCACGCCGATATATCCGAGGATTTTCGCTGCCCGCGTGTGGCGAAAGGCTTGGTCAGAAATTGATAAGGCTATCGGAAGACCCCTGGGTGTGATCCTCTACCACCACCCACGGACGAACTATGCGCATCCCCGGGAACTCTATAAAAGCATTCACCGTCCGTATGTACTGGATTGTTTTGAGGGCTTGAAAAAGTTGGAGGTGTTTAGTCCGGCGGGATTAGATGTACTGAAGAATCGCTATCTCTGTAGGAAAGCGGTGAACAGTTATTTGCTGCGTGGCCTGCTGACCATTCATCAATGGACGAAGCATTATGGCAAGCCTGCATAGGCTCGAAGCGGGATTAGAATTTCCAGAGCGGGTAAGGGAGATGCTTGTTTATGAATGCTCTTTCGTCAGGTCGGAAGGTTTTGTGCAGGACATTCAATGCGAGGTAGATTGCCGCAAAACACAGGACGCTCAGAAAGACGCCGGGAAGCCCCGTGAAAATGTCTCTAATCAACAAGAATAATAGGGCAGTCAGAATGCCATTTATGCTGAGGCGAAGTAGTCCCACAAGGTCCGCTCGGATTTTGAGCTTGGTTGCGATAAAAGTATAGAGAATGGCATCATGAAGCAAGGTGGTGAGGCCAGAAATCCACACCATGGCCATGACTCCCCACTTTGGGACGAGCCATAATCCTATGAGGATTTTCAGAACTCCGGCGACTTTGGCGTAGATAATCAAATCAATTCGCTCTGCATTTTGTAGCGTCAACGCCAGAGGCATGAGTAGTCCGGCGATAGGGACAAACAGGGCCATGACCGACACAATTCCGGCAGCCTCTGCGTAACGGGGTTCAAATAGATGGACAATAACGGGTTCAGCCATCAGGGCGAGCCACAGACCAACGGGAAGGGAGATGAAGAAAAGGGTTTTGGCAAGCAGGCTGAAGCCAAAGTGCACCGACTCAGTCTTTGATGAGCCATACTCGCTGAAGAATAGCGGCTCGATTACCGACTTTAGCGTCATGTTTGGCAGGAGATTTCTCACCATGGTGGTGACTCTGTCGGCGACTCCATAGTACCCCACGACGATTCCTCCGAGGATGCCGGTAACCAGAAGCAAATCTGTGGCTTGAATGACGAAAATGACGCCAATCCCATCTAGGTAGCTCAGTCCCGTATAGCGTGCGAAGCGTCGCCAAGGACTTGGCTCGTCTCTATTTTGATCTTGCACAACCAGTGGATGAAAGGTCCGATGGTAGGCTTCAAAATAGAGAATCAGGCTGGCAATCAAAGCGATCACTTCAACGACCGTCACTGCCCGGAGAGAATAGGCGAATTGGGTAACATAGAAGATGGCACCGAGGCGGATGCAATTGCAACCGAAAATGACTCCAAAAATGACTCGCTGCTTAAATAGCCCGCTCAGCAGCAGCATGACATTTTCCTGCACGAGATAGGCGAGTGCACCGACCAGAAAAATTCTCAGAATCACCTCCCGCCCGGGGAACTTGATCAGCACAGCGAGCTCGGGAGCGAAGATGAAGGCGATGCCCAGCAACAAGACACTGGCCGCGATTTGCAGGAAGGTCGCGGTGCGGAACAGGCGAGCAATCGCTCGGTAGCGGGATTTGTACGCCAGCTCAGGGATGAAGCGGATGAAAAGATTGGGAATGCCCAGTCCAGCCACATAGTGGAAATTGAGCAAGACACCCGTAAAGAGCACCGAATAAAGTCCGTACTCTTCAACCGCCATCGTGTGGAGCAATAGGCGTGTTGTGATGTAGGAGAAGACGACGGCTTGAGCCTTGATCAGGATTGAAAATAGGGTGTTCTGGATGACCCGGCGGCGAGGTCTCGGTTCGTCGGGATGATTTGTCGGCGAGTCGGCTTGATTGGGCATAGAGTCTCAAGTAGCTTGAGCAAAATTCGTCCAGAATCTACGAAAAAGTATCAGGATTCGCAAACAAGCTGACTGAGAAGACTGCGAAATGGCCTGCCGCGACGGCCGGCCCAGTTTGCGACTCGGGGAAACGAGAGGCCGAAATGCCCGTTTGTAGAGTTTTGAGATAGAAATTTGTTGTTGTACTACGGAGCCGCTGACAAGGGGATAGCCATTTTCGAGAATCACGGGAGGTGCAAATAGACTTGGCTGGACATAGAAATATATATATTACATAAGATTACGCGAAACGACGGGCGGAAGGGAGAATGAACGGAATAATCTCTGGAGCGGGATTGATATGCGTGGTGAAATGAGGAATTATGGACTTAAAAGGATGAACTCGGGGAGAAACGGTGAACAAGGGCAGGGAAAGGGCTTGAAGAAGCGAAAGAATTGAGTTGACAAAGAGAGAAAAATTTTATATACTAATAGGAATTTGCTTTTTGACGAGGAACTTCGTGCCCACAATTCAGCAGCTTATTCGCGTGGGGCGCCACGCATTAACATCAAAAACTTCGGCTCCTGCTCTGTCACGCTGTCCCCAGCGGCGTGGCGTATGCACACGCGTGTACACGACCACACCCAAAAAACCGAATTCGGCTCTGCGCAAAGTCGCCCGAGTCAAGTTGACGAACGGCATCGAAGTGACGGCCTATATTCCTGGGGAGGGCCATAACCTGCAAGAGCACTCCATTGTTCTTGTTCGGGGAGGGCGGGTCAAAGATTTGCCCGGCGTTCGTTATCATATTGTTCGCGGCACCCTGGATGCGTCCGGCGTGGAAGGCCGCAGTCAAAGCCGTTCGCGGTACGGAACGAAGAAAAAGAAATCGGGTGCGGCAACTTAGCATGTTCCACAAGGTTTTCCTCTTCCAATAGTCAATCAATTCGAATCGCCAAAATGCCTCGTCGTAAGCGTGTTATTAAGAGATATCTATTGCCAGACCCCAAATATGGCAATGTTCTTGTCACTCGGTTTATCAATGGACTGTTGCGCCGGGGAAAACGGAGCGTCGCCGAGGGGATTCTGTATGATGCCCTGGAGCAGATTCGTGAGAAGACCAAGAGCGATCCGCTGGAAGTTTTTCAGAAAGCCGTAAGGAATGTCGAGCCGACGGTCGAAGTGAAATCCCGGCGGGTTGGAGGGTCTACCTATCAGGTTCCTGTAGAGGTTCGTTCGAGCCGTCGGGAGGCGCTGGCCATTCGGTGGATTGTCAGTTTTGCGGGAAATCGCAGCGAGAAAAGCCTGGCGGATAAGTTAGCCGGTGAACTCCTGGCCGCTGCCAAGGGAGAGGGATCGGCCATGAAAAAGCGGGACGATACCCATCGCATGGCCGAGGCCAACAAAGCCTTTGCCCATTTCCGGTGGTAAAGTGGGATTCGTAAGATTGGAAACCGTTTTCGTGCAAACAGAGAAAGTTGAAAAAGCGCCGACGCCGAGCAGTGCGTCCGGTCGAAAAGATTCCCTCGATTTGACTCGTAACATCGGCATCATGGCCCATGTTGATGCCGGGAAGACGACGACGACCGAGCGGATGCTTTTCTACACGGGCCGGCTTCATCGTATGGGTGAGGTGGATGAGGGCGCTGCCACGATGGACTGGATGGAGCAGGAAAAGGAGCGCGGAATCACCATCACGAGCGCTGCCACGACTTTCTATTGGAAAGGACATCGGGTTAATCTCATTGACACGCCCGGGCATGTGGATTTCACGATTGAGGTGGAGCGTAGTCTTCGGGTTTTGGACGGTGCCGTTGCGATTTTTTGTGCCGTGGGTGGCGTAGAACCTCAAAGCGAAACCGTCTGGCGGCAAGCGGATCGTTATAGTGTCGCTCGTATCGCGTTCATCAACAAGATGGACCGCGTCGGAGCTGATTTTTGGCGCGCTATTGATATGATTCGAAACCGCCTTTCGGCGAACCCGGTCCCCATCCAGGTCCCAATGGGCTCCGGCGATATTTTCACTGGCATCATTGACCTGGTTTCGTTCAAAGCAGTCGTTTGGCGAGAAGAGACGCAAGGCATGCAATTTGATGAGTTCGATGTGCCGCAGGACATGCTCGCTGAGGCACTGCATTGGCGTGAAAAGATGATCGAGGCGGTTTCAGACTATGATGATGTTTTGCTTGGCAAGTTCGTGGAGGGCAAGCCGATTCCTGTTGACGATATTCACAAGGCTCTCCGCCGGGCGACCATTGGCAACAAGATTACACCGGTGCTGGCCGGGGCGTCATTCAGAAATAGGGGAGTGCAACGCCTCCTGGATGCCATCGTCAGCTACTTGCCTTCCCCCTTAGACAGGGGTGAAGCCATCGGCGTGCATCCCAAGAAGAAAGAGCCTATTATCCGCCAAGTGGACGACAAGGCTCCCTTTTCCGCCTTGACGTTCAAAATAGTAACGGATCCCTATGTCGGCAAGCTGAGTTATTTGCGAATCTATTCGGGGAGGCTCAAGTCGGGCAGCACGGTTTACAATTCGGTGACCGGTAAGCGCGAGAGGATCGGTCGTCTGCTTCTCATGTCGGCCAATAAGCGCCAGGACATTGAGGCGGCCTATACCGGAGATATTGTTGCGGCGATAGGTTTGAAGGAAACGCGAACGGGCGATACGCTCTGCGATGAAGCACATCCGATCATTTTGGCGGGCATGGAATTTCCTGTCCCTGTGATTTCGGTTGCCGTTGAGCCGAAAACCATTGCGGATCAATCCCGCCTCGCGGAGGCGATGTCAAAGCTTTCGGAGGAGGATCCGACCTTTCAGGTCAGTTACGACGAGGAGACGGGGCAGACCATTCTTTCGGGTATGGGCGAACTGCATTTGGAAATTCTCGTTGACCGTTTGTTGCGTGAGTTTCGTCTCGAAGCGCGCATAGGGAAGCCACAGGTAGCCTACAAGGAATGTATTCGCCAGAAGGTGACTCAGGAAACGCGATTCGTCCGCCAGACAGGGGGTCGAGGATTATTCGCTCATGTGGTGCTGGAAATTGAACCGAATGCCCTCGGTAAAGGGTTTGAGTTCAGAAACAAGATTCGGAACGGAGCGGTTCCTAGGGAATATGTTCCCGCAGTCGAGAAAGGGATTCGCGAGGCCATGAAGAGCGGCATTCTGGCGGGTTATCCCCTGGAAGACCTCTTGGCCACTTTGGTTGATGGCTCCTTTCATGAAGTGGATTCCTCCGAAGTAGCTTTCAAAATGGCGGCATCCATGGCATTCAAAGAAGCGGCGGCCAAGGCCGATCCGGCGCTGATGGAGCCGATCATGCAGGTTACCGTGATTGTGGCGGATGTCTATTTGGGGAATGTCGCCGGCGATATTAATTCGCGACGGGGTCGCGTGCAGGAGATGCACCCGCGACCCGACGCTCAGGTGATTAGCGCGCTGGTGCCGTTGGCCGAGATGTTTGGCTATGCAACGGCCCTGCGAAGTCTCACGCAAGGGCGAGCCATCTTCTCGATGCAGTTCGACCATTTCCAAGAGGTTCCTGAAGCGGTTGCGAATAAGATTCTCCAGGGAGTATAGAGCGCGAGCGATGCTCCGCCGTTGTAGGAAAGGTTACTTTCATTCATATCTTTTGAAATCGCTATGGCAGCACAATCCTCTATTCGAATTCGGCTCAAGTCTTACGATCACAATCTGATTGATAAGGCGACAGCGAAGATTGTTCAGACCGCCAAGACGACGGGAGCGGTCGTGTCTGGCCCGATTCCTTTGCCGACTCGCCGCACGATGCTGACGGTCAATCGCAGTGTTCACGCGGACAAGAAATCGCGAGAACAATTCGAGACACGTATTCACAAGCGGCTGATTGATATTCATAATTCCACGAGCAAAACGATAGACGCTCTCATGAAGATTGAACTCCCGGGGGGAGTGGACATCGAGATTAAAACATGACAGGATTGCTTGGCAAAAAAATCGGCATGACCCGCGTTTTCAGTGCGAAGGGTCGGCATGTTCCGGTAACCGTGGTCGAGCTCGGGCCATGTCAGGTGACGGGTTTGCGAACGCCTGAGCGTGACGGGTATTTCGCGGTTCAGCTTGGTTTTGGCTTTCGCCGACCCAAGCTGATTAACCGGCCCATGACGGAGCACTTTAAAAAATTGGGTGTCGCGGCGTCTCGATGGACTCGGGAAATCCGCGACATGGCACCGGCCGATGTGAAGGTGGGCGAGATTCTTCATTGCGATATTTTTAGAGTGGGGGATCGTGTGAAGGTTACGGCGACTTCCAAGGGACGCGGCTTTCAGGGAGTGATGAAGCGCCACGGATTTAGTGGTTCGGATGCGGGCCACGGGACACACGAATTCTTCCGTCATGGAGGGGCGATAGGTGCCCATACCTACCCCGGCCGCGTTTGGAAAAACCTTGGGATGCCGGGGCGCATGGGAGCCGAACAGGTTACGGTGAGAGACTTGGAGGTCGTCCGGGTTGATCCCGACGCGAACTTGGTTATGTTGAAGGGTTCGATTCCCGGACCGCCCGGCGGTTTTCTCATTGTCAGAAAAGGGTAGAAGGATGAAACTACCTGTTTATGCACGAGACGGATCGCGGCTGACCGAGGAAGTCGAAATACCCGACGAATTGGTCGCGCAGCAACCGAATGACCACGCAATATGGCTTGCCGTGCGCGAGGAGATGTTTCATCGTCGTCAAGGAACCGCCGCCGTCAAGTCGAGAAGCCAGGTGCGTGGAGGCGGGCGCAAGCCGTGGAGGCAGAAGGGTCGCGGCGCCGCGCGTGCCGGAACGATTCGCAGCCCTCTTTGGCCCGGTGGCGGACAGATCTTCGGCCCAGTTCCGCGAATCTATTCGTCCGCTATTCCCAAGAAGGTCAAGAAGCTCGCCCGTCGCTCCGCTGTCGCTTACAAGCTGCAAGAGGACAAAGTCCGACTTGTCGAGGATTTTTCGCTCGAAATTCCCAAAACGCAGGATATGGTCGCTGTTTTTGACTCGTTGGGACTTGCCGAAGAGAAGACGCTCTTTCTGACGACCGATTATAATACGATACTCTACAAATCGTGCCGTAATCTTCCTCGAGTGCAGGTCAGGAAGGCCGTCGCTGCTTCGACCCGCGATTTGATGGACTGTTCCACCTTGTTGATTCAGCGAAGCGCTGTCGAATCCTTTTGCGAGGGGCTTCTCCATGCTTCATAAGAGGAATGTGCTCAAGAGGCCTCTCCTGACCGAGAAGATCGCCTACTTGCAGGATGCGCACAATCAATACGCGTTCGTTGTGGATCGAGAGGCGAACAAAATCGAAATTAAACGAGCGGTGGAAGCCAAAT
>Ga0315289_10000220_pt1 | contig 90342 bp, 85 predicted proteins | sample YL17G11_40_MG_FD_203452 | JGI IMG/M metagenome (GOLD analysis project Ga0315289, IMG submission 203452) | Sediment microbial communities from Yellowstone Lake, YNP, Wyoming, USA - YL17G11_40 | ecosystem: Environmental > Aquatic > Freshwater > Lake > Sediment | place: USA: Wyoming | collected...
TCAGATGAAAAGCCAAGCACCAGGCTTCATCTGATCTGACAACTTGACCCATCGGCTGACGCCCTGTACGTCTTCAGCCTGGGCTGTCGCGCTGCACGCTCAGATGAAAAGCCAAGCACCAGGCTTCATCTGATCTGACAACTTGACCCATCGGCTGACGCCCTGTACGTCTTCAGCCTGGATAGGCATGGCCAGGCTAAACACGTACCTCCCAACGGGAGGAAATCATTTCAGCAGAGTAAGCGGACTGCTGATCACCCGGCCATGATCTTCTTTATTGCCCGGGCGGTGTCGGCGTAGGAGGCGATGTGCGGCTCGACCTCTGAGACAAGCGCGCCGTCGAAGCCGATCTTGCGAAGCTCGGCCATCACAGCCGGGAAGTTCACGTCCCCCTCCCCCAGCGCCACCCACTCGTAGCCCTCGCGCTTGAAGTCCTTGAAGTGCACGGCCATCAGGTGCCGCCCGCAGATGCGCACCCAGTGCTCGGGATAGGCCTGGATCACCATGTTGCCGGCATCGAAGTAGTAGCCGACGTTGGGGCTGTCAAGCTCGTCGCAGAACCACGCGAACTCCATCGGGCTGAGCAGGAACTTGTTCCACACGTACTCGATGGCGAGCTTCACGCCCATGTCCTCCGCCACGGTCGCCACCTTGCGCATCGCGCCCAGCGCGTTCTCGTATGCCTCGTCGTAGTACAGCTCGGGGGTGAGGCTGCCCAGGATCCAGAGCACGGTGCCAATGCCCGCGCCGGCGGAGACGCGCATGCACTCGACCGCGGTGTTGATGCTCGCCTCGCGGACGCTCGCGTCGTTGGTCATCATGTTGAACGGCAGACCGCAGGTCACGGGGCAGACGCTGACAAGCTCGACGCCGGCGTCTTGGGCCTGCCGGGCGAGGTCCTTGAGTTCCCTCTCGCTCGACTGTAGCGAGAACCAGCCATCTTCATGCAGAATCAGCTCCAGTGCATCGTAGCCGTCCGCCGTGACGTTCTCGAGCATTTCCTTGAAGCTCCACTCACGTGGCAGCATCAGAGCGGTGACACCTACCTTCATCTCAGCCTCCTTGATTGGTTCGCGTATCGTCTCCTACCACGCGCTAACACGACAACGTCAAACTCCATAGCCACAGAGACACAGAGGAAAGTGAGACAAGCGGAAACAGGAATAAAGGCTCAAAACCTGCCACGTTCTCGCTTCTCCGTTCCCCCGAACAATCCGACTTCCGGCATCTTGAACCTGTTCTGGTCCTTCTCTCTGTGTCCTCGGTGCCCCGCCTTCGCGTGGGCGCCATAGCGCCGCGCTACGGCGCGTCGGCGACTCTGTGGCGACTTGACGTTGTCGAGCCACGCCCTGCGCACAGGCGAGGCAATGATATAAGCTGCCTCGGCTTCCGGCAAGTGCCGGGTGCGCGTCCTGCGGCTGCGATTACGATTACGATTACGAGAACCGCTCGCTATGCTCGCTGAGAACGTAGGGAGGCGCTACTTCGTTCTCTGCAGGAACTCCGCGCCCTTGCGGACGTTGTCCGCGTCCGCGGCAAGGAACACCTGGTCGCCCGCACGCACGTCTATGTCCCCCCTGGGGAAGATGAAGTTCTTCGTCTCCTCCCTGTAGATGCCGGCTATAACGCACTCGCGGGGGAAATCTTTGTGCTGGTCGATCTCCATGACGGTCTTGCCGCGCACGCGTGCGCCGTCGGGGATCACGACGACGACGATGAACGCCTTGCCATCGCCGAAGTTCGCCACCTGCCGGAGTGCGGGCTGCTCGATGTCGAGCACGAGCTGGCGCACGAACAGGTCGGCCAGGTTGAGCGTGCGGGTGACGCCGGCTATCCGATAGGCGGCCTCGTAACGCGGATCGCGCATCCGGGCTATGATCCTGGGCACCTCGAAGTGATGGGCCAGGAGTGCGAACGCAAGGTTGTCCGCGTCAGCCGGCATCGCCGCGACCGCAACGTCCGCCTTCCTGATCCCGGCCTGCTCCAGAAGCTCGATGTCCGTAGCCGTCCCGTTGATGGCCAGCACGCCGACCTTGGAGGCAAACATCTCGCAGACCGCCTTGTCCCGCTCCACTATGACTACGTCGTGATGGTTCTCGACAAGGCTTTTGGCCAGGTTTCCTCCCACCAATCCCGCGCCGGCTATGACGATGTACATGGGGCACTCACCTCCACGCTCTCCGACTGAAAAGCATCAGGACTGGCAGGACCTCAAGCCTCCCTGCCAGCATACCGATAATATACGTGATCTTGACGAGCGGGTGAAGCTCCGTCATGGCTTTTACGGAGATGTAGCACGGGCCGATGTTACCGAGTGCCGAGAACATCCCCGACGCCGCTTCCATTGGTCCCAGGTCGGACATCGCGGCGGTCACTGCGCCCCCCAGGGCCAGCAGGAAGATCCACGCGAAGAAAAGCGCGGCAATGCGGTGGATCTCCTCCGGATCAACGATCTCCTTGTCAACCACCACAAGGCTGACGGCCGAACTCCCGTGAGTGAGCCGGTGGAGCTCCCTGCCTATCATCTTAAACAGCACGCCGATCCTGAGCACCTTGATCCCGCCGCTCGTGGAACCCACGCAGCCGCCGACGACCATGAGGATGAGGAATATCTGCTTCGACAGGGCCGAGAAGACCGGCGAGGCGATGCTCTCGGTCACGTAGCCGGTGCTGGTCATGATGGAGACGACCTGGAACAGCGAGTAGCGCAGCGATTCCGAGGCCTTGCCGAACTGTGCGTCCCAGGCTACGAGCGCAGTGGCGCCGGCTACGATGATCCAGAACAGCCTCATCTCCATGTTGTCCCACAGGGCGCGCAGGCCGCCCGTCAGAACGCGGTAATGAATGAAGAAGTTTATGCCGCCAAGCAGCATGCCGGCGATGATGGTGTACTCGATGACGACGAAATGCGCGTAGCCCGCCGCGCGGTAGTGGCCTATGCTGTCATCGTAAGGCGAATAGCCGCCGGTGGCGAGGCAGGTGAAGGAGTGCGCCACGGCGTCATAGACGCTCAGTCCTTCCAGAACGAGCGCGACGGCCACGAGAGCCGTGAAGAGCGCGTAGATCGCCCAGAGAATCCGGAGCGTGTTGAGGAGTCCGGGGGCGGGACGTTTGCTGAAGATCTTGTGGCTCTCTGCGCTGAACAGCACGTGGGCCGACCCGCCGGCGGACACGACGGTGAGGAAGAAGGCGAGGATGCCCAGTCCGCCGAGCCACTGGGTGAGGGCGCGCCAGAAGATGACGCTGCGCGGCATCTCCTCAAGCCCCGTGAGCATCGTGATCCCGGTCGTCGTGAAGCCGCTCACCGTCTCGAAGTAGGCGTCCAGGTAGCTCACTTTCAGCCCGATGCAGAAAGGAAGGGCGCCGACGGCGGAGATGACTATCCACCCCAGCGCGCACAGCAGCATGGCACCCCGTTGATCCAGCGGCCGGAAGGCAGCCTTCCTCTTGAGCGCAAGCGCCAGGGCAAACGCGATTGCAGCAGGCACCACGAAAGTGAGTATCGACACCTCCGACGGCCAGTCCTGTGCCCGCGCACCCATTACGATGAGTGGGGCCAGCACGAGCAGCCCGAATATCCAGAAAAGCGCCCCCAGGTAGTCGAGAACCGGCAAGAGGTGGGCAAACCTGTTGCGCACAGCGCACTCTCGTTGGAAATGCAAGGGCACCGCCCACAGACAGGACAGAAGGATAAACGCTGACCGGGCCTGGGGTCAACCGGCGTGCCGACAGGCGGCTGCCGTGCCGGGCGAATTCCTGTATAATGCTTGGCCCCATGAAAAGGACGATCATCATCGTGTGTCTCGTCGTGCTGCTGGCGATATGCCTGGTGCTTCTTATCGCGCCGCCCTGCTACGACGCGTGGGCGCGGCGAAGGCTCCGCGAGTACGTGAACACGGCTCAGCGGGAGCCGGCCGGCAACATCTTGCGGGGCGGAGGGCCGGTGCACATCGACCGCGGCAGGCAGAGGGCCTGCCTGCTCCTGCACGGTTTCATGGGCACGCCGGCGGACTTCGGCGAACTGCCGCAGGCGCTCGACGGCGCAGGATGGGACGTCCACGCGCCGCTCCTGCCGGGCCACGGAACCGATCCTCGAGACCTCGAGGGCCTGACCGCCGACGACATCATCACGGGCGCCGAGGCGGAACTCACCGCGCTGCGCGGGCGATACCCACAGGTGGTCGTGGTCGGCTTCAGCTTGGGCGGTGCCATAGCGCTGATCCTATCCGAACGCCATGACGCAGCGGGCCTGGTGCTCATCAACCCGTTCTTCAAGGCCACCTACAGGCTGTGCTACGTCCTGCCGCCGCGATGTTGGTACGCGCTCCTGAGCCCGCTGGTGGACTACGTCGTGAGGCCGCCCGGGATCGTCAACGTGAACCGGCGCGAGGCGAGGGCGCACATCATAGCCTATAAGGTCGTCCCGTCTCGGGCATTCGGGGAGGCGTTTGAGATAGCCGACCGGGCCGCCTCCTCGCAGCCGCGCGACGTGCCGCTGCTAATGCTGCTTTCGGAAGGCGACTGCACCGCGTCGCCTTCGGCCGCACGCCGCATCTACGATCGAATGTCCACTGCCCGGACGGAACTCAAGACCTTCCATCGTTCGAACCATTTGCTCCTGTGGGACTATGATCGGGAGGAGGCCACGGAGGCCGTCCTTGTGCTAATGCGGGGTCTGGCCGCCCGGTAAGCGCCGCGTGGGGTCCCGCCCCGCACGCCCCGCCCTGCATTGACAGCACTGCCGCCCTGCCCTATCATGCCCGTCTTCGTCCACGCGCAAGAGCAAGACCGTGAGAATCCTCCTCGCCAGCGCCAATCCTGACAAGCGGGCCGAGCTTGAGAAGCTGCTCGAGGGTCTGCCCATCGAGGTGCTGTCGCTGGCGCAGTTCCCCGACGCGCCGCAAGTGGTAGAGGACGGCGAGACGTTCGAGGAGAACGCGGCGAAGAAGGCGGCCGAGATTGCGCAATACTCCGGTCTGCATACGGTGGCCGACGACTCGGGGCTTTGCGTGGACGCGCTGGACGGCGCGCCGGGCGTGCAGAGCGCACGCTACGCCGGCCAGCACGGCACCTACAAGGACGTGTGCAAGAAGCTCCTGCTGAAGATGCGCTACGTGCCCGATGAAAAGAGGACGGCGCGTTTCCTGTGCCACATCGCGTTCGCCGACCCCGAGGGCAACATACTACTCACCGCGAAGGGATCCGTCGAGGGCCTGATCACCCGACAGATGCGGGGAGGAAGAGGGTTCGGGTACGACCCCGTGTTTCTGTATCCTCCCGCCGGGAAGACGTTCGCGCAGATGACGCCCGAGGAGAAGAACCGGTTCAGCCACCGCGCAAGGGCGATGGAGGAGTTCCGGGAGAAGGTGAAAGTGTTCCTGCCGGCACTGGCGCAGTAGCCCGGCCCGCACACGCGAGGACAGTCTCATGAAGAAGGCGATGCTCCTTGCGCCCGAGCAGAATCGTGACAGCGTCTTCGGCGAGCAGCACATCGAGTCGCTTCGCAAGCTCGTGGACCTCAAGGATTGCTGCCGGTTGGTCGGCGACCTCCAGGCGCTGAAGCCGCATCTGGGCGACGTCGAGATCATCTGCTCCACGTGGGGCATGATGAAGGTGGACGAAGAGTTCCTCGCGGCGGCTCCGGAGCTGAAGGCGATTTTCTACGGCGCGGGCACCGTGCGCAGGTTCGCGACCGACGCCATGTGGGACAGGGGCATCCTTCTGACCAGCGCAGCAGCCGCCAACGCCGTCTCGGTGGCCGAGTTCACGAGGGCCGGCGTGGCGACGGTCTGCATGATGGCGCGCTCGGGCCTGCTGCTGCCCTATTGCGGTGACGATTGGTTCGCGCACATCAGAAGGGCGATCGAGAAATGCGCCGACGCCGGCATCGGGGTCTGGATCTACGATGAAGACCCCTGCCCGAGCGGCAGTGCCGGCGGATGGGTGACGCTGGAGAATCCCGGCAACCTGGCCCGAGGGATCGAGCTGTCCGAGGCGGAGCCGAACGTCAACCACGGCGAGCTGTTCTGCTTCCCCACGGGTAAGCTCCTCTGGGCGGTAGCGGAAGGCTCCGAGCCACAGGACTTGGCCATGGGAGAGCAGCGAAAGAGGCTGGCAGGCGTGACGGGGAGGCCGGACTCCGTTGAAGAAACCCTTGACGCCCCCATAGCTTCTGATATTGCCATGATCAAACGAGCACAGAACTAGCCCTTGCACGCGACGGTTTACCGCCGCGCGTGATCCGCAACGTTGGCGAAGGAAGAAGAAAATGGCGAATAAACCTGGAGCTTTCGATCTGCGATGCAATGAGGCTGTTCTGTCGGCATTCCTATCCAATCCCTTGTACCACGGACAAAGTCGCCTGCTTGACATGGGTTTCCAAATGGTGACACGTGGGAATTGGACGCTTGCCTATTACCTTCCGCGGGGTGTCGCTCAGGATTCACTCGCGGAAGTTCTCCCCGCTATTGCTCGGAAGCAGCAATCCACCGGCCTTTGGTTTCGGAGCAATGCGCCGGTCCATACCTATCTCATTCTCCGGGCGCTTAAGCATTCCGGTCTCCTCGATCACCCGCACTCCGAAGCACTACGCTACGACCCTTTTCAGTGGTTTCGGATGGACAGGGGGGAGTACGGCTTCCTTGCGCGACGAAACTTGTTGAACCAACCGCAGCCGAACGACGCACAGCGGCAGCGTGAGTTTCTGACGCGAATCGTCAAGTGGCAACAACGTGACGGATCGTGGGGTGGTGTCGTGTCCGCCACGGCCCTTCAGATGGAGCGTCTGATGGAACTCGGAGCCTGGCAGGAAGATCATGCCATTCAAAATGGCGCGAAATGGCTTATGCAACAGTACAGGCCGAGCGTCGAGTTCCGAAGGCCAAAGGCTTCATGGACCATTTCGATGGAGCATGTCTTTACCTCCGACTCCTATAACGAAGAGTTCCGCGGCGCCCAGGCGATACTGCCGCAAACGACGCTGGCGGCGAGTTGCTTCGGATGCTTGCCCATGATCCAGACGGCGCTTGCGTTGAGGGTCTTGGCAAGACTCGGACGCCACGGTGAGGAGTGTGTGGCCAATTCCTTCCGCAGCCTGGCCGGACTCCAGATCAAGGAAGAAGACATCAAAGGATTGGCCATCAACGCTTCATGCGGTGACTGGTGCGCGCACAAGTGCCGTTTCAAGCTTGAGGAACAAAGGAAGGAGAGGAGGAACCGCTAACCACTGCGTGGTCCGAACGCGGTTCCGGCACTCGAGTTCGTGCGGGACTGCGTTGTGGACTCGCCCGAGCAGTTCGACCTGGACACGGTGTTTGCGAACGCGCAGCGAGACCGGCGGTTCGTCGAGTCCGTGCCGGGGTTCAAATGACCCCGCGCAGGGACGTCAAGGCGCTGTTGCGGAACTGGCGAGGTCATTCTGAGCGAAGCGAAGAATCTCGTTCCTGCAGCGCTCCAGACCCTTCGCTGCGCTCAGGGTGACAGCTCTACGGTCGTCCCGGGGCGGGTTTCGCAACAGTGCCTAGGGCAGGAGGCGGACGCATTCTATTCCGCGTTTATCTGCCCGCCTGAGGCGGGTAAACGTTGATCCGCGGCCAGTTCGTTCGTTCACGGCAGGAGGACGGCTTTGACCGCCTCTTTGCTCTCCGTGACCTCCAGCGCGCGCGTCCCTTATCCTGACGCGCACCTCGCCCTCCCTGAGCGGCACCAGAGGGAAGGTGCGCACCTTCAGAGGGCGACCAAACTCCTCCAGCACCGCGGCTTTGCCTTCCATCGCAGCTCCCCACGCTCAGGTCGCCAGGGCATGCGGCCGCCTAGCGCACGTCGGCGACCGTTCTGATCTTGAGACGGCGAGCGATCGAGTCTGCGTCGGCATCGTTCTCGGTCGTCACGCCCACGGTGACGGGCACCGACTCGAACGCGTCGAAGAAGTTGTCCTCGAACTCCGCCCTCATGCCTTCCATCCGCAGCCACACGCCCTTCGCAAAGGCGCTGCTCTCGAGGGTGATCTCGAAGCGGTGCTCGCCCCGCTCGGCGACGTTGACTTCCCAATCCACCAACGGAAGAGCAACGTGCTTGTACGGCATGAAAAACCAGGAATTGGCGCTCACCGCTTCCTTGCCTTCGAGCAACTTGCACCAGAAATACTGACGGGCACGCTCGGTTAGGCCCAGCTCCGAGTCCTCCCTCGCCAGGACCTCCCGGACGGCATTCGCGGGCAGTTCGGCGGCCGCCTCAGCAGTCCAAATATCTACGCCCGCCAGGTCCGCCATCCCGCACACGAGCGTGCCGGCGAACGGCTTCGGCCGGTCGTTGACGACGTTGACGCTGAGGCCGCCGCCCGCCCGAAGGATGACAGGCAGCACCGGCGCGAAGAACCTCTTGGCGTAGTAATACAGGGCCTTGGGGCAACCCTCGTAGTCCACACAGCTCCAGCTTGCCACCGGCCAGCAGTCGTTCATCTGCCAGAACAGCGTCCCGGCAGTGCGGAACTTGCAGGCGCGCCAGTGCTCCACCGCCGTCTTGATGGCCTCGCCCTGGGAAAGCTGCATGAGGTAGACGCAGTCCTCGAAGTCCGCCGGCACGCGGAAGCGGCCGGCCAGGTAGCCGTACAGCTTCTCAGTGCCGAACTCTGCTTTGTTGTGGTGCGTCATCGTGCGGCTCTGCATGTGGCGCTCGGCGGCAGGAACGTATTTGTGAATGGTTTCTATGCACGGCGGCGCCTGCATCCCGAACTCGCTTATAAAGCGACCGCTTTCCTTGCGGTAGTGCTCCGGCGGCATCCACTGACCCCACACGGAATAGACGTGTCGGTCGCCGGCCTCGGCGCAGTTGGCATGCTCGCCGCCATAGGGGCTGCCCGGCCAGTACGGCCGCTGCGGGTCGAGCTTCTCACACACTTCCGGCAGAAGTCCGTCATAGATCTTTCCGCCCCAGATGTCCGGCCTATGCCACCACTCCTCGTAGCCCTGATGATTTTCATTATTGCCGCACCAGAGCACGAGCGAAGGGCGGTTGCGCAGGCGGCGCACGTTCTGCTCGGCCTCGCGGCGCACGCTGGCCATGAATGGCTCCAGGTTCTCGGGATAGCACGCGCAGGTGAACATGAAATCCTGCCACACCATCACGCCCAGCCGGTCACACGCCTGGTAGAACTGGTCCGTCTCGTAGATGCCTCCGCCCCACACCCGCAGCATATTCATGTTGGCGTTCGCCGCTTTGCGGATCAGGTCCTCGTAGCGCTCCGGCGTGAGGCGCGGAAGGAAGCTGTCCGCCGGGATCCAGTTGGCGCCCTTGCAGAACACAGGACGGTCGTTGATGCAGATGATGAACGATTCCCCTTCTGCATCCTTTTCGCGCCGAAGCTCCACTCGGCGCAGGCCGACCTCAAGCGTCCGGCCGTCGAGCGGCTTGCCGTCCATGGCGCCCGTGATCTTCAACCGGTAAAGGTTCTGCTGGCCCTGTCCGGCGGGCCACCAGAGCTTGGGGTTCGTGACGGGGATGTCGCAGCGAACCGTGTTAAGGCCTTTCTTCACACTCCCGCCGAACTCCGCCGTCTCCACGGAACGCCCCTTCCTCAGCTCAGCCTCCAGCGCTGCCTTGCCGCCCCGCAGTGCATCGACTTCTACCTGGAGCTTGATGACCGGCTTCTCTGGATCGGACCAGTCCACGGGCGCGTAGACGTCCGCGATGCGCGCGCCGTCGTAGGCGTGCAGGCAGATCGGCAGCCAGATACCGCACGAGTTGAGCCTCGGCCCCCAGTCCCAGCCGGTCGCGCACTGCTCCTTGCGCATGTAGGCCCGTGCAGCCTCGAATCCGACCTCGAGCAGTGCGCCGTGCTCCTTCATCAACGAGCGGGCCACTCGGATGGAGGAATCAAAGAAGACCTCAAGCCGGTTCGGGCCGCCCTTCAGAAGCTTCGTCACGTCCCAGCGCCACGAGCAGAACATGTTGTCCGCGCGCCCGATTTCCTCGCCGTTGAGCAGGACGGTCGCGAAGGTGTCCAGCCCCTCGCAGACCATGTCCACCCGCTCAGCCTTCAACATCTTCTCCGGGCAGCGGAAGGTCCGCGCGTAGAGCCAGTCCTGGTCCTCGACCCACCGCACGTCAAGCTCATTGAGGCCATAGAACGGGTCGGGGATGCGGCCGGCCGCCATGAGATCAAGATGCACGCAACCCGGCACCCGGGCATCCATCCAGCCCTCTTTCTCGCCCGCGGCCGCCAGAGGGTCTGCTCCTGTCGCCTGCCGCACCGCCCATTTGCCACCGAGGTTCTTGGTCATTAAGGACTCCCAACAGAGTTCCAGCGAGAAAGATCAAAGACCGCGCGAGTGCAGCGCTTCGTGGGCGCTGCACGGCTGCACGCTACCGCACAAACACCTGCCCGGCGTCCACCACCAGCGTTTGCCCTGTGATCTTGGAGGCGGATGGGCTGACCAGGAACGCCACTGCCTCCGCGACGTCGTCCCACTCAACATCCACCTTCAGCGCCGTGAGGCCGATGTAATACGGAATAACCTCCTCCGGTTTGACCCCACGCTTTTTGGCCAGCGCCTTGATGTAGTCCTCGTTCCAGATCCTGGATTCCTTGAACACATTGCCGGGACAGACCGTGTTGACACGTATGCCGTGTTGCGCAAGCTCCATCGCCCATCCTCTGGCCAGGTGGATCTCTCCCGCCTTCGTGGCGTTGTAAGCGCTGTGGTTTATGGAAGCGGACAGGCCGCTCTTGGATGAGAGGTTGATGATGTTTCCCCCCATGTCCTGGCGCTTCATGACCCGCGTCGCCTCCCGCGCCATCAGGAAGTATCCGGTCAGGTTGATCTCCAACGTGGCGCGCCAGGCCTTCAGTGGGAACTCCGTCAGCGGATACAGGGGAGCGATACCCGCGCAGTTGACCAGGATGTCAACACCGCCCAACTGGCCCGCAACATACTGAAACAGCTCCGTGACGGACTTTTCGGAGGTGACGTCCACCTTCGCAGGCCAGCAGCTTCCCGCGGCCCCTTGCTCGACGATGCGGAGGGCCGTCTCCCGCGCCCCGTCGAGATCGATGTCCGCAAGCACCACGTGGACACCCTTCTTGGCCAACCCCAGGGAGATGCCGCGGCCCAGGCCGCTTCCGGCGCCGCTGACGACCGCCACCAGTCCGGCGAGTGGGTTCCCGTCTGCCCGTCCTGCGGTCAGCAGATGCCGATACGACTCCACCTCCGACTCTGCGATGTGCCGCACGGCGTGCGCCGGCATCCCCACGGCGCCGCCGAAGCACGAAGCCACCACCAGCATCTGAAGCACCGCTTCCATCGCCGCGCGCGCAGAATCGAGCAGCACCGGCCCCGTCGCCACAGTGAACAGCCCCAGCCCGTCAACCAGCAGACACCCGGGGATGTACGCGTCCTCGGCATGCTCGGACACCAACTGCTCAACGCGCTTGCGCACGTCCTGTGCATCCTTGGGAGCCCCCAGCCACAGCGGGCCGCCGTTGCAGTAAACCACCTCATCGGGCACGAGTGGGTCTGCGCCCGCCAGCTCCTCAGCCTGCGCGTGTCCCAGGAAGGTCTTCACCGCCTCCCCGACACTGTATCGAACCAGCACGGGCGTGCCCAGGACCTCCCGGTAACGCTTCCGAAGGACTGCGCACACTTCGCCGACCAGCTCGTCTTCCTGCCCGTGGGCGAACGTGGGGACGCGCCTCTCGTGCACACTGCGCATGCGCTCCAGCCAGGCGCGGCGGACGGTCTCGAAGGTGCGCCTCGTCAGATCCAGAGCCTCATCCGCAGTCTCAGCGCTCACGAACTGACCGTGGTTCTGAAGGAACACCACCTTCGGCGGGCACTCGTGCTTCTCGCGGTAGTCGGCAATCCCCTCGCGCACCCTGGTGGCCAACGGGTAACCGAAATCAATATACTCGATGCACAGCGGCGGCGGATCCATGTCACCGAAGATCTCTTCGATGAGCGCCGGGCCGTCCCTGGAACACAACAGGCCGTTCACGAGCGACGGATGGCTGTGTATCACACAGCGCCCCAGCAGGGCGTGCAGGCCCGCCTCAACAGAGGGGCGGCCTTCCCCCTCCTCCACACAGCATTCCAGGAGGCGGTCTGTCACCACCCTCTCGCGTTCCAGGGGCGGCATGGAAACGAACTGCTGGTCGTCGAGGATGGCAATGCAGCATCCCACGTTCACCAGGCGGTATCCGCTGCCCTCCTTCATGTCTCCCAGAGCGGTGCCGCTGGCCTTGACGTACATGTTGCCGTCGGGCGTCTTGACACTCGTGTTGCCGCCGCCGCCCTGGATCAGTTCCGGATCGCGTCCGACGGCGTTAGATATGCGAATCAGGTCCTGAAGATTCTCGTCCATCGTACCTTCCTTGCCGAAGGGGCCAACGCGCAACAGAAAACAGATCGCGCTACAGGATAGGCAAAAAGCATCCCCCCTCGCAATGGGAAGCCTATCACTCGACAGTCAGCGCTTCCGCGAACGGATGGATCTGAGCAGTTGCTTTGCGGTCATGCAGTTGATAACGTCTCTCCTCTCAAGCCAACCGCGGCGGGCGGTGGCGACGCCGAACAGCATGAGGCCGTAATGAGAGGCGTTGTGTGCGTCGGTGCCAAGGGCAACCTTGACTCCGGCCTCCCTGGCCTGGCGGCAGACAACGTCCGTGATGTCCAGCCGCTCAGGATGCGCGTTCAACTCCAGGCACGTGCCCGCCTCGGCGCACGCCTCGATCACGGCGGACACGTTCACCCGATACGCATCGCGCCGGCCGATGAGCCTTCCGGTGAGGTGCCCTATCGCGTGCACGTGCGGGTTGCGGGCGGCGTTGATGATGCGCTCCGTTATGTCCTTCTCGCTCATAGCGTTCTTCATCCTGCGCCTCCCATCCCTTCAAGGGCCCAGGCGGAGTGCTCGTCCCCGGACATGATTCTAGGCCTCTCGCCCAAGTTCCGTCAACACGCAACACAAGGGACGTCTGCTTTACTCCCGGCTATGCGCCACGTAGAATACCGCGCACGTTGACTCCCACCGGAGGCAAACGATGGGCGCCGTGGCCTTCCTCTACGATGCGAAGCTGCATGAGAAAGCAAACAACGACGGCAAAAACTACTGGGGCGTCTACACGGCGGAGCTGCTCGATTGGCTGGGCGTTCCCGCCGCACGGGTGAGCCCCCACGACCTTGAAGACGCCGAGAAGCTCGCGGGCGCGTCCGCGCTGGTGCTCAGCCGCGATGCAGCCGCATCACTGGAGGGCGTGAAGGTTGATTTCGAGGCGTGGGTGCGAAGCGGCGGCCTGCTCATCGGCTTCATGCCGGAGGGGATGGAGAAACTCTTTGGGGTCGAGAAACGTGGGCTCATGCAACAGGGCACCGACCCCTTCAGCGTCAACACCACGTTCGGCTGGGTGCCGTCGCCGCTCACCCGGGGCATCCCATCGCCTCTGTTTCCCCCGGAGCCGCTCCTGATACTCTCGGATCGCGTCCTGCTGCGCCCTGTGAAGACCGACCGCGCGCGCACACTCGCCGCATCGTCCGAGGGCCCGGCCATCATCTACCGTCGCCTCGGCAAAGGCGCAACGCTGTACTTCGCGTTCGACCTCGCCCAAACCGCGTGGGCCGTCCACCAGGGGCGCCCTGTAGACAAGGACTACGATCTCGACGGCACGCATCTGCGCACCACAGACGGCATCGTCACCGGGATGCGCATGACGAAGGCGCTCGTGGTGGACGAAGTGCTCCTGGTGCTTGAGCGCGTGCTGGCACGCCACGGGGTGGTGTCGCTCGACCGCCTGCCGCCAAGCGGCGGGAAGCCGTCCGACGCGCTGCTGTTCTGGGGAGGCGACGACGAAGGCCTCTCGGACGGCTCGCAACTGTTTGCCAGCGAATTCATGAAGTCCAAGGGGTTGCCCTACCACATCAACGTGATGCCGACGGGCGGCACGCGTTTCGGGCTGTCGCTGGAGGATGCGCGGCGAATCCTCAAGAACGGCCACGAGCTGAGCGTGCACTTCGATTTCGTGACAGAATGGCCAAAGCCCGACTACACCCCCGAAGACCTGAAGGCCCAATGGAAGCTCTTTGTCGAGCGATACCGCGTGCGACCGGAGGTATACGTTGCCCACTGGTTGAGATGGTGCGGGTGGGACGAAACGCCGCTCACACTCCAGCGTCTTGGCATGACCGGCGAGAACAACCGGCTCGGTGTGCCCACCGCCCTTAAGGTCGCCAACCCCACCGACAGGATCGGCTTCGCGTGGGGCACGGTATTCCCCTTCCACTACTGGGCGGGCCACGGCAGCGGCAACCGGAGGATAGACTTCGTCTCGCTGCCGATCCATTGCTATGAGATGGGATACGACTCCTGCACGGACGCAAGCGAATTCACACACCTGCGTGCGCAACTGGCCTTCGCGCTCCACTACCGCCTGACCACCGGCATGTTCTACCATCCGTGCAATGTGGCCAGATACGAATCATGCCGGAAGGCCGTCGAGGAGACGCTGAGCTACATGCGGCACGCGAAGGCCAACGTGCACCACATGGGCCATGACGCGCTGGCGCGATGGTGGATGGCGCGGTCGGCTGCGAGCGTTGAGGACTTGCGCGAAGGAGGAAGCGGAATCGTGCGCCTCGCCACCGAGTGTGAGGGTGGCATGACGCTCCGCATCCCACGCCCTGCGCGGGGCCGTTCGCTGGGGGTCAGGGTGGACGGCAGGACGCGCCGTCCCGTGGCAGGCAAGGCAATCGCCGAGGGATTCCTCATGGTGCCCCTCGAACGCGGCGAGCACGAGGTATCCGTGACGGAGCGATAGGCCGCCCCCCGCGCGAGGTCGTCAGTAGCTGCCCCACGCGCTGTAGCTGTCGAGCCTCGCCCCGCGCACCTCAACGACTTTCTTCATGACCGGCCCCGGATTCCTGCCGGCCAGGGTTTCCTCGACATATTCCTTCGTGCCCAGGCGGCGGACCACGTGCCAGTTGTAAGGGTTCTCATACATGCTGTCCACGTCCCAGAAGAACCCGCCGTCGAATCCCCCATCGAAGATGTTCTTCATCCTCCGGTCATTTCAGCGCCGCTCGCGGCTCGTCAAAGATGGACTCCTTGTTTCCGTCAAGTCGCACGCGCCACGGGGGCCAATAACCTACCACGAAGTGAGAGACCGGACAAACGGCGAAACCCAGGCCTGCGTGCAACCCGGCGGGCCGTGTCTGTGCCACGCCAGCCGATCGGCACCATGCTTGACGAAAGCGCCTCCCGGCACCTATAATCGGTGCTCTCAACCGAAACTCTCCGTCTTTCCAGAGCGCCATGGCAACGCAGGATCAACTGCCGGACTTCCGCAACAAGCGCAAGCTGCTGTTTGGCAGCAAGACGAGCGCGCAGCAGATGCTCGAGACCGGTCGGCAGTTCATGCAGGCGGAACGCTTCGACGACGCGTTGGAGTTTCTCTCGAGGACGGAAGCCACCCAGGAGGTTAGACAGATAGCGGTGCTGGCGGCGGAGCGGGGTGATACTGCACTGTTCCTGAGGGCCAAGGTGGTGCTGAAGGAAGAGCCGACGCAGGAGGAACTGGAAGCAGTCGCCCGCAAGGCCGAGGACTCGGGGCGCAGGTCCACGGCGTTGACGGCGTACGTGAAGGCGGGGCGCACGGAGCAGGCCGAGAGGCTCCGCGTCGAGATGGGGCTTTCGCCCCATCCTGAGCAGGCCGAGTCCGCCGACTCGGCGCCCGCAGAGGCCGAACCGCAAGAATAGCAGTGAACCTGGCGGCGCAAACTCGTTACCAATATGGGATTGCGTGGTCCCGCTCCCGGCAGGAGGTAAGAGGAATTGCTGCTTGAAGCCCGCAAGCTGACGAAGTACTACGGCAACTTCCCGGCAGTGGACAGGGCGAGCTTCGCAGTTGAGCGCGGGGAGATTGTCGGCCTGCTGGGCCCGAACGGAGCCGGCAAGACCACCACCATGCGGATGCTCACCTGCTTCCTCCCCCCCACCGACGGGACGGCCCTGGTGGCCGGTTACGACATAGCCGACAACCCGACGGAGGTGCGCCGTCACGTCGGATACATGCCTGAGAGCAACCCCCTCTACGGCGAGATGCGCGTGAGCGAATACTTCAGGTTCCGCGCCGAGCTGAAGGGCGTGCCGCGCAGCGAAAGAACCGGCAGGATCGGCCGGTGCACGGACATTTGCGGGGTCGCCGACGTCCGGCGCCAGGTCATACGCACGCTTTCCAAGGGCTATCGCCAGCGCGTGGGACTCGCCGACGCGCTGCTGGGCGATCCCGACGTGCTGATCCTGGACGAGCCGACCATCGGACTCGACCCCAATCAGGTGCGCCAGACGCGCACCACCATCCGGCAGCTCGGCGAGCGCCACACCGTCCTCCTCTCCACCCACATCCTCCAGGAGGTGGAAGCGATCTGCAAACGCGTGCTGATCATTGACCGCGGCAGGATCGTGGCGGACGACACGGTAGAGAACCTGTCAAGGCAGATAGCACAAGGCGGCGTGAGCGCCGAGATCAAGGGCGACGCGGAACGGATCCGCTCGGCCTTGCTCGCTCTCGGCAACGTCGAACAGGTAGACGTCGAGTCCTCGGGCGGCTGGCACACGTTTCAGATTACGCCCTCCAAAGGCGCGGATGTGCGCGAGGCCGTTTTCAACCTTGCGAAACGCAATAACTGGTCCCTCCGAGAACTGGCCGCGAGCCGCGCCACGCTGGACGACGTCTTCCGCCGTATCACCATGAGGGACGGCGAGGAGGAGGCGAACCGTGAGTGAGTCCCCGGCAGTCAGCGCGACGCCTGAGGAGCCGGCCGCCGGCGGGCTGTTGGCGTGGGAGAACCTGGGCGCGCGGACGCCGGGGTCGGCCTTCGTGCAAACCCTGAAAGAGTTGCTTTTCAACCAGCGGCGTTTCTTCGAGAAGATGGCCACCACGGGCGGGCTGCGGGAGCCGCTGACGTTCTTCTGGATCCTGCTGAGCGCTGTGATTGCGATGAGCTTCCCGCTTGCGCTCTCACACTTCGCGTTGACTGCGCCCGACCCTGCGGAGGTCGGCTCGGATGTCTACAACCTGCACCTTCTGGCGCCGCGCGCGACGGGATTCCTGACGGTTCTGATGCCGCTCAGCCTGTGCGTGGGCGGGATGATCACCGTCATCCAGGGGACGGTATTCCACCTGGGAGCGAGGTTCTTCGGTGCACGCAACTGGGAGGGTTCAGTCAGCATATGGTGCTATGCCCGGAGCGCGGCCCTCGCCCCCATCGCGGCCGCCGAGGCCCTGGCCTGTGCCATATCGGTCCTGGCCTACCTGCTCACTGTTGCATGGCCGGGTGCGACGGCGGCTTCGGCATCGGTGGTGCATTGGAGCTTGCTAATTCTTGGCGGCGCGGCCGTGTTGTGCTCGCTGGTGCTGTTCTTCTCGGCAGTGGTGAACGGATGCCTTCGCAGCTTCGGGCTCACGCCGGAGGTAGGCATAGCGGCGGCGCTCGCCGGTGTGCTGCTGGTGGTCGCAGTCGCGGCGTTCGTCGTTCTTGGATTCTACAGGTGGGGTCTGACGGGCGGCATGATCACAACGGGCGGTTCGACGTTGATGATGATAGCGCTCGCCCTCACGCATCACTTCGCAGCAAGAGGGGTCGGAGCAAGGCCGCCCCGCAGCGACCCATCGAGCGTTGAATGAGGACTCCGGCCCAAGGGGACGCCCCATGGTAAACATCCCGGTCATAGCGAAGCGCGAGCTGAACACCTACTTCCTGTCGCTGATGGCCTACTTCGTGCTGACGCTGTTCACGCTGGCCAACGCCCTGTTCTTCGCCATTTGGCTGCGGGGCACGTCGGTTGATCCGAATGTGGTAATCAGCGAGGCGACAGGATGGGCGCTGTTTCTGCTGGTCTTTGCGGTGCCGATGATCACGATGCGTCTGTTCAGCGAGGAGGTCAGCAGCGGCACCGTGGAGACGCTGCTCACAACGCCGGTGAGCGACACGGAGGTGGTGCTGGGCAAGTACATGGGCGTGTTGATCTTCGGCATGGCGATGCTCGTGCCCTTGGCCCTGGAGTGCGTCTATGTGACCACACTGGGCGGGGTTGACTACGGACCCGTGGCATCGGGCTTCCTGGGTCTGTATCTCGCCCTCGCGCAGTTCCTCGCAATCGGGCTGTTCTGCTCTTCGATCACGCGCATACAGGTCGGCGCGGCCATCATGACCTTCGTGATACTGCTGGGGGCCTTGCTGCTGGGGAACCTGGTCGGCGAAAGCGAATCCGCGATCGGAAAGGTTTTCACGTACGTGGCGCCGGTGCGGCACGTCGGGGACTTCCTCAAGGGTGTCGTTGACAGTCGCGACCTGGTCTACTTCGTGGCAAGCACGTGCATGTTTTTGTTTCTGAGCGTGAAGGTCCTCGAGTTGAGACGGTGGAGGTAACCGAGGTGAGAACCAAGAGGCTCGTGGGCGGCGCCAACACGTTGGTCTCGGTGGTTCTCGCCGTGGTGCTCACGGCCCTGGTCTGCTACATCAGCACGCGGCGCTTCGCCCGAGTTGACATGACGGGCAAGCGATTCTACACGCTGCAATCCAGGACCCGGCAGATGCTGCGGGGTCTCGACAAGCCGCTCAGGGTGACGATTGTCTACCACGAGGATCCCACGCAGCACGGCCAACTGATGCGGTGGGTCCGCGAGGAAGCCCTGGAAATGCTCAATGAATTCAAGGCCATCAACTCGAAGATAACCGTGGAGGAGATACAATGGGACACGGAGGAGGGCAGACCCAGGCTGGAGGAATTGGCCAGACGCCTGGATGAGGATATCATCGAAAGATGCATCATCTTTGAGTCGGGCGACGTGCATTTCGCCACTCCTTTGCAGGACATCATTGAACCACCGACGTATCCCGATCAGCCGTTCAGATTCGTCGGCGAGTCCGTCTTCGCAACGTCACTGGCCAAGATAATAAGTAAAGAGCAGCAGACGGTCTACTTCCTCACCGGCCACGGTGAGCGGCCCCTGGAAGGGCGCAGCGCTGCGCCGGCCGAGGGACAGGAGTTGAGCGTCCGCGAGACGGAGCGAGGATCGCTGTCCAGGCTGGTGCGAATGCTCCGGGCGGACAACTTCGAGTCGAAGACCCTCAGCCTCACCACCGAGGGCAAGGTGCCCGACGACTGCGCGGTCCTGATTGTGGCCGGCCCACGTTCGGCGCTCCAGGAGGCCGAGTTGGAGGCCATTCGTCGCTATCTGGATGAGCGCGACGGGAACGTCATCGTGCTTCTCGACCCCCAGGCCGACACCAACTTCAACGATCTCTTGTCTGCATATGGCCTGAAGGTCGACCTTGACGCACTGGCCTTGTGGGTGCAGAAAGGGACGTATCAACTGACAGCCGAGGGCCTGAAGCCGGTGTCAGTGGCCGACGCTGCGGTGCCCGTTCTTCCTGACGGCTACGCCCAGCATGCCGTAACCCGCGACGTGCGCAGTTACCAGTTGCAGTTCGCCTATTGCGCCCCCGTGGAGGTGCTGAACCCTCGGCCCGCGCCGGGCATGTCCGCTATGGCCCTGCTGACTTGCGCGAAAGGAACGTGGGGCGAAAGGACGAAGCAGGCCGACATGACCCGTTCCCAATATGACGAGGCTACTGACGTGGCCGGTCCCGTCGTCATAGGGGCGGTCGTGGAGCCGGCCGGCACGCAGGGGTATCCGCCGGTTGGCGAGTCGGCGGCGCAGCCCGGAGCCAAACTCGTGGTGTTCGGGAATTCCTACTCGTTCATCAACCAGGAGTCCGACCCCAAGAGGGCGGCGCTTCTGCTGAACGCAGTGAACTGGATGGCCGGCAGACAACAGATGCTCGGCATCCCGCCCAAGGAGATCACCGACGACCGGGTGACCCTGGCCGCCGGGCAGGCGCGCGCGGCGCGCTGGCTGTTCATACTCGTGGCGCCGGGATGTATCATCGCTCTGGGAGCCGTGGTGTGGTGGGTTCGAAGGCGTTGACGGCGCGTGCGCCGAGGTGTCCAGGCGAGGCGATGAGATGAGAGGCAAATCCACCCTGATTCTGCTGATCGCAGTGATCATAGCCGGAATCGTCGCGTACTCGCTGTCGAAGAAACCCACCTCCGAGGAACTCGCCGGGAAACAGATGAGGGTCCTTGACGGGTTCGTGGCGAAGAACATCGCCACCGTCGAGATCGAGGCGGACGGGAAGAGAATCGCCTGCGCGCGCGACGGTGCGGCGCCGGACAGGTGGCTGATCACGGCGCCCATGAAGTTGCGCGCCGACCGCAACGAAATCGAATCCATCTTGAGAGACTTCGAGGAGGCCGAACGAACGGGCCGCCTGATCCGGGCTGAAAAGGGAAAGGCGCTCGACCTTGCAGAGTACGGCCTGGACAGGCCGACACGCACTGCGTCCTTCCGTGAGGCGCCGCCGTCCACGCGCTCGTGGACGCTGCTCGTCGGCAGAAACTCACCGGTTGGCAACCTGCTCTATGCCGCGCCCTCCGACAAGAGCCTCATATACACCATTGACAAGTCCGTGGCCGAGGCGCTCGACGCAACGCTGAACGACCTGCGCAGCAAGAAGCTCACGGAACAGATGGACGCCGCCGAGTTGACGGCCGTAGAGATACAGGCATCCAAGTGGCACGACTCGGAGGGCTTCTCGCTTACGTGTGGGAAGCAGGGGGACCGCTGGGAGCTGCGCGAACCGATCCACGATCTCGCCGACACCGCCGCGATCACGGGCCTCGCCAATAGGATAAACCAACACACTCTGAAGAGCGCTGATTTCGTCGCGGATGAAGGGAGACAGGATTCGACCCTGTCTGCTCGGGCCGGCGACTACGGACTTGACAGTCCGGCCCTTTCCGTCACTTTCAGACTGGCAGAGCAATCGTACACAATCGTACTCGGCTGCAGGGAGAACGCAGAGGGCGAAACCTTCTACGCCATGAACAAGGCAGAGGGAGCAATCGTCCAGGTGCCAACGAAGCTCTTCGAAGACCTGCGCAAGGGACCCAACGAACTCCGGGAACGTTCAGTTGTCAGCTTCGTCGAGGACGACGTCGAGAAGATCAGGATCGCGAGGGGTGGGGCTCTGCTCGAACTCGACAAGGCGGACGGCAAATGGCAGGTGGCCGGCGAGAAGACCGCCAAGGCCGATGACGTAGTGGTCGGCGCCTTGATCCACGGGCTCAAGGACGCCAGGGTGGAGCAGTTCGTCGCGGACGCGCCGACGACACTGGATCAGTATGCATTGGATGAGGGACGGCTGTGGAACGTCGCGCTGGTGGGCGGCGAGGACAAGCTGTTGGCGCAGCTCCAGATCGGCGCGGACGACGAGGACGGCAAGCTGTTCTACGCACGGCGTCCCGGCTACGCCCCCGCCCTCGCCGTCGCCAAGAAGCCATTCGTCGGAGACGTGCGCAGCGGGCGCCTTGCGATGCTGGATCGGCTCATGCTGCAAGAGCCCGAGACGCAGGCCATCGAGCTGAAGCTCGTCACGGCCGAGCATGCATTTCGCTGTGAACGGAAGGACAGCGGTTCAGACTGGAAGTTGCTCGAGCCGGTCCACGGCCCTGCCGACCAGTCAGCCGTACGGCGCATAGTGGGCGGCTTTGCCAGTTTGAGGGCAGCGGGATTGGCGGCAGAATCCGCCGATGACCTGTCGCCCTATGGCCTCGACAGCCCCACCATCTCGGTCGAGGTTACCTACCTCAAGCCTAAACCCAAGGGGGAGAAAGAAGGCAATGTCCCGCCGGAGACCTACGTGAAGCGCCTGCTGGTCGGCGCCGGGAGCGAGGAGATTGCCCCCGGCTTTTTCGCAAGCGTTGAGGGCGGCCCGCGGGTCTTCGTCCTCGGTGCCGGGACAGTGGAGGACCTGCGTGCGGGCCTCGCCTCCAAGGTGATCTGCGAAGCCAAGGGCATCTGGCAGGTTGATTTCAGCGTCGGCGGCGGCGCTGCCAGGAGCTTCACTTACGACAGGAAAGGCGCCGTCTGGACGGGCGCCGGCGGCGAGGCGCTGGATGACGATCTTAGGGAGAAGGTGGCGGCGGCGGCCAACCTGCTTGAGAGGTTCACGGGCACCGGGGTCACCGCCTACATCGTGAAGGACCCGGCCGCCTACGGGTTCGACAAGCCAGCGCTCAGCGTCAGCCTGAAGGACGAGCACACGGAGGGCAAGGTGGTGACAATCGGCCGCCAGGCGGACGACCAGGGCTGGTATGCGACCGGCCCGGCCAGCAGCTACGTGCTGGTGGCGTCGGCCCAGGACGTGGAGAAGCTCCTGGCCGCCGCAAACGCAGTTGAACCACCGGCAGAGTGATGTCCTCGCCCAAGACGGCGGCGCTCACTTGCCGAACGCGTGGGTCCCGGTCACAAGGCCCGGCATGCCGGCAATGAGGAAGGCCATCCGCACGGTTTCCGCGATCTCCTGCTCCGAGGCGCCCTGGGTGCGGGCGCGGGCGGCTATCGCCTTCACGCCGTCGCCGTGGCCGAGGATCGCGTCGCCGAGCATGCTCATCAGCGTCTTGACGCGCGCCGGCAGCGCGCCGTCCTTTCCTGCGAATTCCTGCGCCTCGGCCATCAGCCGCAGCATCTCAGGATCATGCTTCTCCAGCGCTTCTACGAAAAACGGTTTGCCCATTGCTGACCTCCCTCCGGCTGCGTGAGAGTATGTCGGACTCACCCGCATTATCGGCCGGCAACGTGTGCGCTGCAAGCCTCTTACCTTCCCGCCCCCATGTGCGGGTGGTATAATGAGGGCTTCAGATGCCCTTGCGCGTGTATCCCCTGCTGATTCCGGAGCCAGCGCCGCCATGAATGCCCCCTCCGTAGCCATTGTGGGACGTGCCAACGTCGGCAAGTCGTCGCTTTTCAACGCGATCTGCGGCCGGCGCGTGGCGATTGTGGACCCGACGCCGGGGGTAACGCGCGACCGCATAGCCCAGGAGGTCACGACCCACGGGCGCACATTTGAACTGGTGGACACAGGCGGGGTGGGCATGGAGAGCGCGGACGAGATCGTGGCCGACGTCGAGATGCAGATACAGATAGCGATCACCCAGGCCGCCCTGGTGCTTCTGATCGTGGATGCTCAGGTAGGCGTGCAGCCGCTCGACCACGACATAGCGCAGCGGCTTCGCGAGGCGAGAAAAGAGGTGATCGTCGTCGCAAACAAGTCGGAACGCGAGAGCGACGCGCGCGCCGTAGTGGATTTCTTCGCGCTTGGATTCGGAGAACCTATCGCGACGGCGGCCACCCACGGCCAGGGCGTCGGCACGCTGGCAGAGCGCATCGCGGCATTCATCCCCGAAGCTGTCGAGGCGGCGCCGCGTCCGGAGTCGATTAAGCTGGCAATCGTCGGCCGCCGAAATGTGGGCAAGAGCACGCTGGTCAACTACCTGGCGAAGGAGCCGCGCATGGTCGTCAGCGAACTCCCCGGCACCACACGTGACTCGGTGGACGTGCGTTTCCAAATCGCACTGGACGGCAAGGGTGAGTTGGATTTCACCGCCATTGACACGGCCGGCATGCGCAAGAGGCGACAGATCTCCGAGTCGGTGGATTTCTACAGCTACGTGCGCACGCAGCAGGCGATTGAGCGGGCCGACGTCGTCGTCCACATGGTGGACGCGCCCGGCGAGATCAGCACGGTGGACAAGCAGCTCGCCGATCATGTCACGTCGAACTACAAGCCGTGCGTGCTGGCCGTGAACAAGATGGACCTGGTAGAGCCCACCGAAAGCGAGTTTCACGAATACGCCCGCTGGAATCTGCCCGGAATCCGATTCGCGCCTGTGGTCTGCATAAGCGCCAAGACGGGGCGGAACGTCTTTCGCCTCATCGAGTTGACGCGTGAACTCTACGAGCAGAGCCTGGTGCGGATAGGAACCGGCGAACTGAACGAGGCGCTGAGCAAGCTCACGACTCGAAGACGCCCCCACTCGAAGGGCGCCCGACCGGGGAATGTTCTCTACGCCACCCAGGTGTCAGTGGCGCCGCCGACAATCGCCTTGTTCGTAAACGATTCGGCAGACGTCACGGAGGACTACGAGCGGTACCTGGCGAACCAGTTGCGGCGCGAGTTCGCGTTTTCATCAGTTCCCATTCGGTTCGTGGTTCGCAGGCGAGGCAAGCCGCGCGGCGCGCCAGGCATGCAGCCTCGCGAAGATCGAGGTTCTCAATGAGCGTTGAGGTCGTGGATACGGTACCGGATGGCGCAACGGCCGAAGGCCCCGCGGACGACCTCTGGATCCGGGTCCACCGTCTCCGCACGCACAACCTGAAGAACATCGATGTCGAATTGCCGCGTGACAGGCTCGTGGTCATAACGGGCATAAGCGGCAGCGGCAAGTCCTCGCTCGCCTTCGACACGCTCTACGCCGAGGGCCAGCGCCGCTACATCGAGAGCCTCTCCTCATACGCACGTCAGTTCCTGGAGCAGATGCCCAGGCCGGACTGCGACCGGATCGCCGGCCTCCCCCCCACCATCGCCATCGAGCAGCAGGCGGGCACCGCGGGGCCGCAGTCTACCGTGGCCACGACAACGGAGATCTACGACTTCCTGCGACTGCTCTTCGCACGCGTGGGCACGCCGCATTGCCCGAAGTGCGGCAAGGAGATCCGGCATCAGACCCTCGAACAGATCGTTGCCTCCATGCAGAACCTGTCCGCGGGCACCCGGGTGACACTGCTGGCGCCGCTGGTGCGCGGCAGGAAAGGACACTACAGGGAACTGCTCGACAGCATCCGTTCCGAGGGCTACGTCAAGGCGCGCATAGACGGCGAGGTCCGCGACCTGGACGAGGTGGATCGGCTCCCGCGCTATAAGACGCACGACATTGACGTAGTCGTGGACCGCTTCGTGATCAAGGGCGAGCCCCTGTCACGGCTTACCGACAGCGTGCGCACCACGTTGAGCATCGGCAAGGGCGTCTGCATTGCGCTCCAGGCCGATGGCGAGGAAAGCCTGTTCAGCCAGCTTTTCGCCTGCGTTGACTGCGGCGTGGGCATCGAGGAGCCGACTCCCAACCTGTTCTCCTTCAACAGCCCCTACGGGCGCTGCCCGGAGTGCGGGGGGCGCGGCACGGTGGAGCGGTTCGACCCCGAACTGATCATCCCCGATCCCGAGCTCAGTCTGAACGAGGGAGCAGTGGAGGCGTTCCAGGAATGGGGAGGAAGGACAGGGCAACGGCTGCGCCAGAAGCTGGAAGACCTTGCCGAGGCGCTGCGCGTGGATCGGAGCAAGCCCTTCCGGAAGGTCGCCGCGCGCAAGCGCCGGGCGCTGCTCCATGGCGAGGACGTCAACGCCGGCAGTGGCCTGGGGCGCGACGACGCCGTCATTCCCATGCTGGAACGCCTGCTTGAGTCGAGCGACTCCGAGCGCACCATCCACAGGCTGGCGCGCTACATGAGCGCCGTTCCTTGCCCGGCCTGCAAGGGGACGCGGCTGCGCCCCGAGGCGCTCTCCGTCACGGTCGGCGGCCTCAACATACACCAGGTGACGCAGATGCCTGTCGGCGACTGCAGGGATTTCTTCGATTCACTATCTTTCACTGGCGTGCGCAGGCAGATCGCGGCGCCTGTCCTGAAGGAGATCAGGCAGCGACTGGACTTCCTGATCTACGTCGGCCTGCACTACCTGACGGGTGAGCGCCTGACAAACACGCTGAGCACGGGGGAGGCGCAGCGCACCCGCCTCGCCACGCAGATCGGCAGCGGCCTGACGGGCGTGTGCTACATCCTGGATGAGCCATCCATCGGCCTCCACCACCGCGACCACAGCAAACTGCTCGACGCTCTGGTCAGCCTGCGCGACGCCGGCAACACGGTGATCGTCGTCGAGCACGACGAGGCTACGATCCGCAGGGCGGATTGGGTGCTGGACCTCGGCCCCGGCGGCGGCCGTGACGGGGGCCGGGTCGTCTACAACGGACCGCTGGATCGCATCCTGAAAGAAAAGGAAGCTGATTCGGTGCCGCCCCCTGGGCTCACGGCGCAATACCTCCGCGGCACTCTCAAGATTCCCGTGCCGACCCAGAGGCGCAAGGCCGCCAAGGGCAAGTGCCTGACTGTCAAAAGCGCCCGCGAACACAACCTGAAGAACATAGACGTGACCTTTCCGCTGGGTCTTTTCATCTGCGTTACGGGCGTCAGCGGGAGCGGCAAGAGCACGCTCGTGAGCGAGATCCTGCTCAGGGCGCTCTGCCGCAGGCTCTACGACAGCCCGCAGAAGCCGGGCCGCCACGGATCAATCGCAGGCATTGAGCAGGTTGACAAGGTGCTGCAGATAGACCAGACGCCTGTGGGCAAAACCCCACGTTCCACCCCCGCCACCTACGTGAAGATATTCGATCAGATCCGGCGCGTCTACTCCGAGACGAAACAGGCGCAGATCAGGGGCTACGGTCCAGAGCGGTTCTCCTTCAACGTCCGGGGCGGCCGCTGCGAGGCGTGCGGGGGCATGGGAGTCAAGAAGATCGAGATGAATCTCCTCCCCGACATCGAGGTGAGATGTGAGACGTGCGGCGGGCTCCGCTACAACGACGAGACGCTTCAGATAACGGTCAGAGGCCGCAACACCGCCGACATACTCGCCATGACGATGGAGGAAGCGCTCGAGTTCTTCCGCAACCATGCCCCGATCTACCGGCGCCTGCGGACGATGCGCGACGTCGGCGTGGGCTACCTTACGCTCGGCCAGTCAAGCGCCACGCTCAGCGGCGGCGAAGCCCAGAGGATCAAGCTCTCTCGCGAACTGGGCAAGGTGCCGACCGGCAACACGCTTTACTGCCTCGACGAGCCGACAACGGGCCTGCACTTCGACGACGTCGGAAAGCTCCTTCGCACGCTCCACAACCTCGTGGACATGGGAAACACGCTGGTCGTGATCGAGCATAACCTTGAAGTGATCAAGAATGCCGATTACATTATCGACCTCGGCCCGGAAGGCGGGGAGCAAGGTGGTTACGTCGTCGCCACGGGGACGCCGGAACAGGTTGCTCTTTGCGATGCGTCATACACCGGCCGAGCGCTGAGGCAAGTGCTCTGACCGGCCTCGTCATCCGTCATTGCCTGCTCTATCTCTATGACACAACAGATCAATACTGAAACGGCCGGACTGGACACACTGCACCGGCTCGTGCACGGCAAGCTGGGGTTCATCTTCGACCTCGACGGCACGGTGTATCTGGGCGACCAACTCGTGCCGGGCGCGGCGGACGTGGTCCGCCTGCTGCGCGAGACGGGCAAGAAGGTAGCGTTCCTGAGCAACAAGCCGATCGCCTCGCGCGAGGACTACGCGCGGAAGCTCAACCGCCTCGGCGTTGGCTGCACGGCAGACGAGGTGGTCAATTCCTCACTCGTGCTGGCGCGCTACCTGCAGAAGACACGCCCTGGCGCGCTGGTCTTCCCCATCGCCGAAGAACCCGTCATAACGGACCTGGAACGGCACGGCCTCCGTATCTGCGAAGACCCGCAGCGGATCGAAGTCGTCGTCGTTTCCTGGGACAGGGGATTCGATTACCGCAAGCTCGACATCGCCTACAACGCCGCCATGCGGGGGGCGGACCTCGTGGGCACGAACCCCGACCGCACGTGCCCCATGCCGGGCTACAGGCTGCCGGATGCGGCCTGCATGATTGCCGCCGTCGAGGCGTGCACGGAGAGAAAGGTTGACCCCATCGTGGGCAAGCCCTCCCAGATCATGCTCCAGGAGGTGCTGGACCTGCTGAACCTGGAGCCTGACCAGTGCGTCGTGTTCGGCGACCGACCCGAGACCGACATGCTCATGGCCGCGAGGGCGGGCCTGACGGGCGCTCTGGTGCTGACCGGTGTCACCGGCCCGGACGACCTCGACCACCTTTGCGTCCGGCCGGATCTGGTGCTGGAGTCCGTGGCGGACCTTCTTCCCGTCCTACAGTGAGATCTATGGCCAAGAACCGGAACAAGGAATGGCTGAAGGATTCGTTCGAGGAGGCGACGTCGGGCGCGGGTGTCGCTGACGCGAAGGCGCTTGCGGCCGCGATGCGGCGATTCTACGAGCGCGCATCGGAGGAGACGGCGAGGCGCTTCGCTCCCCCGCGGCGCGCGCTGCCTTGCAGCCGGTTCATCTGCGAGGCGGCGGACATGATAGTGCGGCGCGCGCGCCGGCACATCGGCGAGGACGGTTCGCGGCTGTCCTGGGTGGCCATCGGCGGGTTCGGGCGGGGCTTGATGAGCCCCGGCAGCACGGTGCGGTTGCTCCTGCTTCACGACGGGGAAGAGCCGGACGCCGCGATGTCCGCCTCGAACCAGGCGGCAACACTACTTCCCGACGCAGTGCCCCACGCCACGGTGACCCTGCAGACAACGCCGCAGGCCATGGCGCTGATGCAGCGCAACGTCCTCAGCGCGTCTGATCTGCTGGAAACGCGGCTGATCGATGGGAGCAAGAAAATCTATGATGAGTTCCGGAGCATGGTCGCTGACGACTTCCTCGCCGGCAATTGGGGAAGGTTCGGCCAGGATGTCCTTTCAGAGTCGCTGTCCCGGCGCGATCCTTACACCAGTTCACCCTACTGTACGGAATTCAACCTGAAGGAGGGCGCCGGCGGGCTGCGCGACGTCGGCACACTTCAGAAGCTGGCAGATGGATTGCTCCATGTGCCGGCGCTTAAGCGGTTCTGGAAGGACCGCGGCGGTGACAGCGGTATACTCCTCGCCGAGGAGCGCCGCGCCCTGAACAAGTCCCTTGAGTTCCTGATGTCGGTCCGCAACCAGCTCCACTTCACGCTCGGGCGCGACTTCGACGTGCTCGAGATGCGCTCGCAGCCACGCGTGGCGGAGGCGCTGGGATATGGGGCGACCTCGGCGGCGAGCGGCGTCGAGCAGTTGATGCGGGATCTGTTCAGCCACACCGGCCAGGTCGTCGGGATTCTCAAGAGCGTGCAGGAGCGCTTCCAGCACATTCGCAGCGTGGCATGGGAGCGGCCGAGAGTCCTGCCTCGCAGGGACCTCGGAGACGGGTTCGTGGAGGTGCAAGGAAAGATATATAACGCGTGCCATCCTCCCTTCGAGAAGGGGGAGACAGCGTCTCGACTCATCAGCGTGTTCCTGCTCAGCCAGCGGCGACATTTGCCGATAAGCCGGCCGCTTCTTGGCCAGATTACAGCCAACCTCGGGCTCATTGACGACTCATTCAGGGCCAGCAAACGGGCAGCGAAGCTGCTGCTGGACCTGCTGGCCGGCAGTGTCGGCGTGGCGGACAGATTGGCGTGGATGAGAGACTGCGGTTTGCTCCAGACTTACGTCCCGGAGCTCGCCCCCCTCGTCAATCTCGTAGACTACGAGGAGTCGTACGACTACACCCTGGACGAGCACATGGTCGAGGCGGTTCGCGTCATAGACGAACTCGGCCGCACCCGCGACGAAGACGAGCTGGCCCAGCGCGAGCTGCTCAGCCAGGTCGAGCGGACGGATCTGCTCAGGCTGGCACTGCTGCTCCATCACGTCGGCAGGGCAAGCGCCGACGGCGAGGCGGAGACGATCGAGCGGATCGGGAAGAGGATGGGCATACCCCACAGTGACATCGAAACAGTCCGCTTGCTCGTAGGCGAATGCAGCATGCTGACAGAGCTCGCGGAGCGGCGCGACTTCGAGGACGCTGAGGTGCTGAAGGAGGCGGCGGCGCGCATCGCGTCACCAGAAGGACTCAGGATGCTCTATCTGCTCACCTACGCCGACGCGCGGGCGGCGGGCCGGCTCGGATGGTTCTCCTGGCGGGACGCCCTGCTTTACGAAGTCTATCAGAAGCTGATGTCCGTCCTTGTGCCCGGTGAGGAGGCGCGGGCGACGCCGGAGTTCTTCCGCACTCGCCTGCTGGAGCTTGCCCGCTCAGCAAGCCTGCTCGACGAGGCCGAGAAGCTCGCCGCAAACGCCCCGGAACGCTACAAGATCGAGGTCTCACCCGAGGACGCACTCGACCACCTGAGGCTCATGGCTAGACTCCAGGAGGCGCCCGCCTCCATGAGCCATGTTATCGAGGGCCATCACGCGCGCATCTGGTTCTGCACCTCCGACGTGCCGGCGCGTTTCTCCCAGATAGCGGGGGTGCTGACGGCGTGTGGCCTGAACATCCTGAGCGCGCACGCATTCACCATGGCAGACGGCACCATCCTGGACCGGTTCATCGCCCACAGGCAAAGGCAGCCCATCAGCGCGGACCCTGCTTTCTGGCAGCATATCGAGGAGACGCTCGTCGCATCCATCTCCGGCAAGCTCAACGTGGGCCAGGCCATAGCGGAGCGCGCAGCGGCAGCCGGCGCTCAGCCGCCCTCCCCCGCGCGCCGGGGTGTCACGAGCATCCACTTCGACAACGACAGCAGCTCCCGCTTCACCATAGTCGAGCTGGTCACGTGGGACAGGATGGGACTGCTCTACTCCGTGGGCCAGGCGTTGGGGGCATTGGGTGCAAATATAGAGTTCGCCAAGATCTCCACAAGGTTCGACCTGGCCGAGGACGTCTTCTACGTCAACGACAGCGGCACCGGCAAGAAGATCGAATCCGAGGAGCGATTGGCCGAGTTGCACAGCGCACTGCTGGCAGCGGTCGGACTGAGGGGCGAGAGCGTACATGTCCCGGAAACGGGATGACCGCCGGAGCAGCGGCGCACCTACGGCGTCGCCGGCAAACCTCTCGGCCGCGCATTGTGCCCCCCGGCTTTTGCACTTGACAGACGCCGTGCCCGCATCCATAGTATTTGTCGGCGGTGCCATTTGTGCGCTTACGTGGGTAAGGGGATGACGCCGTCCGCGGATGCCATTGTACGAGGAGAGGGTGGAAGTGGCAGTGGAAGGAACGGTGAAATGGTTTGACAACAAGAAGGGGTACGGTTTCATCGAGACGGACGGTTCCGGCGAAGACGTCTTCGTGCACTATAGTGCAGTCCAGTCGGAAGGATTCAAGACACTGGAGGAGGGCCAGCGAGTCAGCTTTGACGTCGTGCCGGGGGACAAGGGACCGAAAGCCGCCAACGTGTCCCCGCTGTAGACGGCACCCCGGCGCGAAGTGAGCCCCGCTGCCTGCATAGAGGGTGGTGGAGCTTTTTTTTCTGTTAGGGGACAGGCCAACGGCACCGATTAGCCACGGAGGCACTGTGTCTCCGTGGCGTCTTCCTTGAGCTTGAATAGCCCCACGCCTTTCCGGTAAGCTGGCGGGCCGCCTGGTTCTGACGCAAGGCGTGAATAGAGATCCCAAAATGGCCTACGAGATAATCGTCTGCATCAAGCAGGTGCCCGACACCGAGAACCTCTCCGGCGAGGCGATGAAAGAGGACGGGACCGTCAACCGGTCCGCCCTGCCCGCCATCGTCAACCCCGAAGACCTGAATGCCCTCGAGATGGCGCTACAGATCAAGGAGCAGCACGGCGGGCGGATCAGCGTCATCACGATGGGGCCGCCGTCCGCCGCTGAGGCGTTGCGCGCGGCGCTCTACAGGGGCGCGGACAGGGCTGTGCTGATTACGGACCGGAAGTTTGCCGCCTCCGACACGCTCGCCACCAGCTACATCCTCAGCCAGGCCATCCGCAAGCTGCCGGAAGCCGACCTTGTCGTGTGCGGACGCCAGGCGATAGACGGCGACACCGCTCAGATCGGCCCCCAGCTCGCTGAGAAGCTGGGCCTGCCGCAGTTCACCTACGTCGAGGAGATCGTCAACCTGGACGGCCGGGCGATCACGGTCAGGCGGAGCCTGGAGGGAGACGCGGAGGTGGTCAGAGGTCCGCTGCCCGCGCTGTTGACGGTCGTGGGCACGGCCAACCACCCGCGGCCGCCGGCAGCGAGAAGGATGTTCAGATACAAGAAGGCGCGTGCCGCCTGCGAGCTGGACTCTGCGGAGGCGCAGGAGAGCTTGGGCGAGCGCGGACTGCTCATTGAACAGTGGGGCGCTGATGAGATCGACTGCGACGCAGAGCGATGCGGCGGCACCGGATCGCCCACGAAGGTCAAGAAGATCGCAAGCGTCAAGCTTGTCTCCGAGGAGCGCGTCGAGGTCGATCCGACCAACGAGGGTCTGGCGGGCCTGGTGCGTGAACTCATCGCGGAACACATACTCGAATGAGGTCCGAGGGAAGTTCGCTGATGGCGGACGAAAGCAAGTTGTGGGTCTTCGCTGAAGTCGAAGACAACCGGATAGCGGACGTGAGCCTGGAACTCGTCACCAAGGCGCGCGAACTTGCCGGCCATTACGACAATGGGCGAGTGGGGGCCTTCCTGCTCGGCCATTCCGTCTCGGCTCTCGCTGACACCCTCTTCGAGTACGGATGCGACGACGTCTACCTGGCAGAGCATCCGTCTCTCGCGCGCTACACGACCCTCCCGTATGCACGGATCATCACTCAGCTCATCGAGAAGGGCAAGCCGGAGATCGTCATCTTCGGCGCTACGACGACGGGCCGCGACCTGGCGCCGCGCGTCGCGTCGGAACTCAAGACGGGTCTCACGGCCGACTGCACGGACCTTCAGATCGCTCCCCACAAGGACGCGCTGAGCCAGAAGACCTACGATAGGCTGCTGCACCAGATCCGCCCCGCCTTCGGCGGAAACATCATCGCCACCATCATCACGCCCGACGCGCGCCCGCAGATGTCAACCGTCCGCGAGGGCGTCATGCGCATGGGCAAGCCGCAGAAGGGACGGAAGGGCAACCTGGTGCGGTTCGATGCCGAGTTGCCTCCCGAGACGCAGGTCGTCGAGGTCCTTGAGCGTTCGCGGGTCCAGAAGAGGGTGAACCTGAAGGCCGCCAACATCATCGTGGCGGGCGGCGCTGGCGTGGGCAGCAGGGAGAACTTCAACCTGATCCGCGAGTTCGCGCGCGTCATCGGGGCCGAGGTGGGGGCATCCCGCGCTGCCGTTGACGCCGGCTACATCGAAAAGGCGCACCAGGTGGGCCAGACCGGCACCACTGTGCGCCCCAAGCTCTACATAGCCTGCGGGATCAGCGGCGCCGTGCAGCACCGCGCCGGCATGCAGGAATCGGGAAAGATCGTCGCCATCAACACCGACCCCGACGCGCCCATCTTCCAGGTGGCGCACTACGGCATCGTGGGCGACCTCAACGAAGTCATCCCGAAGTTGATTGAAGCCTACAAGGAGAACACCAAGTAACGGCCACAGGCGATCGCCGTCTGTGGTACATATGGAAGCGGAGCGGACCGGCGTGGCAAACTACTTCACCGACAACGAAGACATCCGTGACTTCTTCGAACACATGGACATCCGCCAGCTCGTGCAGCTGCAAGAGAGGCAGTACGCGGAGGCCAAGCAGTACGACTACGCGCCGGAGAGCTACGAGGACGCCATTGATTCCTACCGCAGGGCGCTGGAGCTGGTGGGCGGTCTTACGGCGAACTTCATCGAGCCCCGCGCCGCCGACGTTGACCTGGAGGGCGCGCAGCTCGTGGACGGCAAAGTCCATTACGCCACAGGAACGAGGGAGGCGCTCGACCAGCTCGCAAAGGCCGACCTGATGGGCTTCACCCTCCCGCGTGAGTACGGCGGGCTTAACCTTCCCCTGATCACCTACACGATGGCCATCGAGATGGTGAGCCGGGCCGACGCGAGCCTGATGAACCTGTTCGGCCTGCAGGACATAGCCGAGACAATCAACTCCTTCGCCTCGGACGAGATCAAGGACCACTACCTGCCCAAGTTCGCCTCGGGCGAGGTCACCGGCGCCATGGTGCTAACGGAGCCGGGGGCAGGCAGCGATTTGACGAACGTGCAGCTCCGCGCCACGCTCGATGAGCGGGACGGCACGTGGCATCTGGACGGCGTGAAGCGATTCATCACAAACGGCTGCGGAGAGGTCCTGTTGGTGCTGGCTCGCAGCGAGCCGGACGTGGCCGGCGCACGGGGGCTCTCGCTTCTCATCTGCGAGGGCGGCCCGTCGGTCAAGGTCCGACGCATCGAGGACAAGCTCGGCATACACGGCTCGCCCACCTGCGAGCTTCAGTTCAACCACGCCCCCGCCCAGCTTATCGGCAGCCGCAAGCGAGGCCTTTCCACCTACGTGATGGCGCTGATGAACGGCGCCCGGCTTGCCATCGCCGCGCAGGGCATCGGCATCGCGCAGGCGGCGCTCAGCGAGGCGCTGGACTACGCGGCGTCGCGCGAGCAGTTCGGCCAGGCCATCCGCAGGTTTCCCGCCGTGCGACAGATGCTCGGCGAGATGCACATGAAGGTGGAGACCGCCAGGCTGCTCGCCTACGAAACGGCGCTGACCGTCGGCATGAGCAACAACATCGAGCACCTCGCCGATGCCGGGGAGTTGGAGGCTTACCCCGGCGGGAAGGAACTCAGGGAGCAGCGAAGGTTCTACAAGAGGCTTGCGGGCGCGCTCACGCCGATGGTCAAGGCGTATGCGACGGAGATCTGCAACGAGGTCTGCTACGCCGCCTTGCAGGTGCTCGGCGGCAGCGGGTACATGCGCGACTACGACGTGGAGCGGCACTACCGCGACGCGCGCATCACCACCATCTACGAGGGCACGACGCAGATACAGCACGGCGCCGCCGTCGGGTACGTGACCACGGGCTTCTTCGAGCAGCGGTTCGAGCAGCTGCACCGGGATCATTCGGACGCGCCGGGGGACATGCTTGCCGAGCTGAAGACCGCCCGCGAGCACCTGGCGAAGGCCGTCGAATTTGCCAACTCGCAGGACGGTGCCTTCCGGGATCTCAGCGCGGGCCGGCTCGTTGAGAGCGCCACTGCCATCTACAACGGCTACCTGCTGCTGGAACCCGCCATGCGCTCCGATCACAAGCGCGCATTGGCCGAGAGCTACATGGCGGACGCGCTGCCGATGGTGAAGCTCCGCTGCGACCAGGTCCTCAGGGGCGACCGCACCTACCTCGACAACATGCCCGCCCTGCTGGACTACGAGTAGCCCGCCGCATCGGCGCTCTGCTCCCTCCCCTATCGCTCCTTGGGCCCCATGTACTGGCGGCGTGTTTTCCAGCCGCCTGTTGCTATACTATCCAGAGGTCGCAATGGAGATGCCCATAGCCAACGATCGGCAATCGAAAATCGAAGATCGAAAATCACGCAGGCTTGGTTTCCACGTCTCGATCGCGGGCGGGCTGCCGAAGGCCGTCGAACGCGCCCTTGAGCGCCGCTGCACGACGCTACAGATATTCTGCGGGAACCCGCGAGGGTGGGCGATGATGCCCCGGAGCGACGCGGAGGTCGAGTCCTTCCGGAAGGCCAGGGCGGCGGCCGGCCTCTCGCCGCTTTTCGTGCATGCGTGCTACCTCATCAACCCCTGCGCGCCCAACCGCTCGGTCTTCGCAAGAAGCGTGCGGCGCATGGCCGAGGAGCTGCGGGCCGCGAGCCAGCTCGGCGCGGAGTTCTACATCATCCATCCGGGCAGCCAGAGAGGGAAATCGCCGGCGTGGGGCGTGCGACGTGCCGCCGAGGCCATCGTCCAGGCGGCTCGACAGGCAGGCGACATCCCCGAAATCCTGATTGAGAACACCGCGTCACAGCACGGGCCCGGGGGGAGCTTCGAGAGCCTCGGCTCGCTCATCGAAGAGGCGAAGGCAGGGGTGCCCGGCCTGCGGCTGGGCGTTGCGCTGGACTCTTGTCACGCGTTCGGCGCCGGATACGACCTCCGCGAGCCCTCGGAGGTGGAGCGGCTGGTGGAAGAGGCAGACGCTGCGGTCGGCCTCTCGCGCGTTAAGCTCATCCACGCGAACGATTCGCGAGACGAGCCCGGCAGCAGACGCGACCGCCACTATCACATCGGCAGGGGAACCATCGGTCCGGCGGGCATGCGCAACCTTCTCCGCCACCCTCGCCTGAGCGGCCTTCCGCTTATCCTGGAGACGCCGTGGGAGTCGCTCGATGCAGACCTGCGGAACATGCAGGCGCTCCGGCGGCTGACCGGCGAGCGCTAATAGAGGCCGATGCCGCCGTCGCGACTCAACAGTCCCTCGCTTCCGGGCGCTGCGCAAGCGCATCGGCAGGCCACGTCGAGTTGTGTTTCCTGGTCCCGCAGCATAGAATGTCCACCCGTTGCGCCGCGAGCCCGACGGGCGGGGTCGCCTTGAAGGTTCCGGGCAAGTGCAATGGTTCTTCTCTTGTTGGGGGTGCACGTCATGAGACGATGGGGCTCAAAGGCTACGCGTCGTGGGCTGACAGCTCTCTTGGTGGTCGGGTTTGCCTTCGCTTGCGTGATGGCCAGCGGTTCGGCCGCCGAGGACATCAATGCCCTGGAGAAGATTCTGCCGGCGGACACGATGCTCTACGTGTCGTTCAAGAACCCCGGCGAGCAGGTCGCGTTCCATGAATCGGCGATATACAAGATCGCGCAAGAGCCGGAGATGAAGGCTTTCCTCGCCAACGTGGAGGATGAGCTGCGGGGGCTTCACGCGCGCCACGCCGCGGAGCTGCCGGTGGACATCGGACTGATCGAGGAGGCCCTGGGCGACGAGATCTCCTTCGCATTCACAGGCCTGCGCCAGGCCGACGAATCCTCCCCGCCCCAGCCCGGAATCATCATCTCGACCGTTTTCCAGCGTGCGCCGGAGGATGCGGAGCAAGCGTTGCTCGCGGCGCTCAGGGCTGCGAGCGGCGGCGCAGTCGGCGATGCGCAGCCTGCGTTCGACCACCAGGGCGTGTCGGTCAAATCCGTCGGCACGCCGGATGTGACGTTCTACTACACGTTCCTGGGCAAGCGGCTGATAGCGGCATCCGCCGAGGCAGATCTGAGGGCAATGCTGGACCTGGCGCAGGCCGCCGGCCGGTCACTGGCCGAGGACGCCATGTTCAAGAAGACGATGTCGAAGGTGGGCGGCTCGGACGCGATGGTGCGGCTCTACGTCAACGCCCAGCTCCTCACCAACCTGATGAGGGTCTCCATTCCGCCGCAGCAGAGCGGCGTTCTCGATACGCTGGGCCTCTACAACATCCAGGCGCTCGGTCTTGCCTCGCGCTTCGCGGACGGGGGCATCCGAGACTCGTTCTACATCTACGCGCCGGGCGAACGCACCGGCATCCTGCCCCAGGCGGGCAATCCCGTGGACCTGTCCATGCTAAGCTGCGTCCCGGACAACGCCGAGATGGTATCCCTCACACGCCTGGACATCGAACAGCTTTACGGCACAGTCATGCGTGCCATCGCGCAGGCAGCACCGGAGGAGCAAGGGCGGATAGCGGAGGCGATCGCTGCCGCAGAGGAGCAGGTGGGGTTCAAGATACAGGAAGACCTGCTCGCGTCGCTGGGCACGCAGATTCTCATCTTCCAGGCACCGCGCGAGACGGTTTTCATGGTCGAGGTGAAAGACCGGGCCAAGCTCGACTCATGTATCGAGAGTCTTGTCGCTTTCGGCGCAGGGAAGGTGGAGAAGCGCGAGCTGGAGCATGAGGGAGCGACGATCCGCCACGTCAACATTACGGGCCTCCCCCTCCCGCTCACCCCGTCCTACACCTACTACCGGAACTTCCTCGTGGTCGGGCTGTACCCGCAGACGCTCAAGAGCTTCGTGGCCCGCGTGAAAGCGAAGAGCCCATCCATCACGGATAGCGAGGACTTCCAACGGGTGTCGGGACAGTACCTGAAGGGATGCGACGCCATCTCGTACAGCAACGTAGCGGGCAAGCTCACGGACTGTTACGACCTCGTGGTGATCCTGGCCCAGATGCTCCACGGCGTCTCGGAGGTTTCGATACGCCCCGAGCTGATGCCGCACGGCAGCGCGATTGAGCCGCACATGTTCGGGCTCGGCAGCGGCACGCTCAACGACGCAGAGGGCATCCTGACCGAGTCGTTCTCGCCCGTCGGCTCGGCAGGTGGCCTGCTCGCGTCGCTGGGCACGCAGAACCTGGGTACCATAGGCATGATGGGCGGGATGATGATGCCCGCCTTGGTGCAGGCGCGAGGCGCGGCCCGCAGGGCGGCATGCCAGAGCAACATACACGGCATCGGTCTGGCCTTGGCAATGTACACGAACGAACACGGCGGATACCCGGGAAGTCTATTGGACCTGATGCCCGAATACGTCCGCGCGCCTAGAATGCTTGTCTGCCCGAGCGACGGGAATCCCATGACCATCGGGGATGGGGTTCCGTGCAGCTATTACTACGTCGGCACAATATCTCCGGCGGTTGACCCAATGACCATCATTCTTTACGAAAAACGCGGGAGCCACGAAGGCGGGCGCAACGTGTTGTTCGCTGATTCACACGTTGAGTGGATTCCGGAGGATACGTTCCAAGCGAATATGGAGGAAAGCCTCCGACTAGTCAAGGAGAAGAACTGGGATGGGTACTCGGACGAGAGGAAGGCGGAGATAGAGGCGTTCTACGCCCAACGGCAGTGAGCAGTGATCAGTCACCAGTAGTGAGTAGTGAGTAGTGAGTAGTGAGTAGTGAGTAGTGAGTAGTGAGTAGTGAGTAGTGAGTAGTGAGTAGTGAGTAGTGAGTAGTGAGTAGTGAGTAGTGAGTAGTCAGTAATCAGTGAGCGGCGAGGAGAGGAAGATGGCGAAGCGGAGGAAGGTAAGCAACGCGGAGCTCGAGCGCGCCAGGCGCATGCGCTGGTGGCATGAGGCGCGGTTCGGGATGTTCGTCCACTGGGGACTCTACTCACAGCTCGGGCGCCACGAGTGGGTGATGAACAGGGAACGCATCCCAGTGAAGGAATACGAGAAGCTCGCCGACACGTGGAAACCCAACCCGCGTCCCATGCGCGACTGGGCCCGCCTGGCCAAGAAGGCCGGCATGAAGTACATGGTGATGACGACCAAGCACCATGAAGGCTTCTGCCTCTGGGACACCGAGCAGACTGACTACTGCGCCCCCAAGCACGGCCCCGGCCGAGACCTGGTGCGGGAATACGTGGAGGCCTGCCGCGAGTTCGGCCTGAAGATCGGCTTCTACTACTCGCTCATGGACTGGCACCACCCGGACGGCGCGCGCTGCGCAAAGGACGAGAAGGCCCGCCGCCGCTTCGTTGACTTCACGCACGGCTGCGTGCGCGAGCTGATGAGCAACTACGGGAAGATCGACATCCTGTGGTATGACGTCTCCTGGCCCCTCCCGAGCCCCGAAGCCTGGGAAAGCCGCAAGATGACGCGGATGGCGCGCAGGCTCCAGCCGCACATCATCGTCAACAACCGCGCCCAGTTGCCCGAGGACTTCGGCACGCCGGAAGAGCGGGTCGATCCCGCGAAGGAAGGCCGCGCGTGGGAGGCGTGCATGACCTTCAACGGATCATGGGGTTATCAACCCACGCCCCCGGAAGACTGGCGGCCTGTGCGCGAGGTGATCGGACTGCTCCGCAGGGTCACTGCCGGCGGCGGCAACCTGCTCCTCAACATCGGCCCCAAAGCGGATGGCTCGGTGCCGGAAGAAGCCGTCGAGCGGTTGACCGCCGTGGGCAAGTGGGTCGCCGAGAACGGCGAGGCCCTCTACGGCGCTGTTGACCGGTGCGAACTGCGCACGGATTGGATGGCCACGGGCGCGTGGACCGGGAAGGGCAGGACCGCCTACTACTGGTGCACCCGCTGGCCTGGAAAGGAACTGGCCATCGGCGGCCTGCGCACCAAGGTGAAGAAGGCATCCTTCCTGGCCACAGGCAAGCCCATCGAGTTCGAACAGACGCGCGACCGTCTTGTTCTCAAAGGCTTGCCGAGGTCGAGCCCGGACAAGCTCGCCAGCGTGACGGTCATCAAGCTGGAGTGCGCCTCGAAGCTCCGGCAGGTGCTGGGCTGCGGCTGCGTGGTGCTGTGATCCCGCCCGGACGGGACGTCTGGCTGCCCGAACCGTGACTGCCAGGAGAGCAGCACGAATGGAAAAGCGAAGGCTTGGACAGACGGACCTGGAGGTCTCAAGGCTTTCGCTCGGAGGTCTATGGGTCGCCTCGTTTGCCACCGAGCCGCAGGACGCCAGGCGGTTCGTCCGGCGTGCCCTGGAGCTTGGAGTCAATTACGTCGACACGGCGCCGGGCTACGGCAACAGCGAAGAGGTTCTGGGCTGGGCATTGGAAGGGGTTACGACGCCCTGCTGCGTGTCTACCAAGCTGGGCGGGCGCCCGACACCGTTCGACCCGAAGAGCAAGAAGCATCTCTGGGCCAGCCTGCGGGAAAGCCTCCGGTTGCTCAAGCGCGAGTGCATCGACATCCTTTTCATCCACGAGCCCGACCGTCCGGGACAGTACGACTGGTTCGACGAGTGGGACACGTTCCACGGCCCTGTCTGCGATGTGCTTCAGGAGATGAAAGACCAGGGCCTCATCCGCTGCGCGGGCCTGGGGGGCACCACGGCGTACGAGATGGCGCGGATCATTGAACGGGGCGACTTCGACGTCGTCCTCACGGCGTTCAACTACAGCTTGCTGTGGCGAGAAGCAGCCGTCGCGGTGATTCCAGCAGCCAAGAAGAAAGGGATGGGCCTGGTCGCCGGTTCGCCGCTTCAGCAGGGCTGGCTGGCCAAACGCTACGGCGAAAAGGTCAGGGACGACCCACCGGCGTGGCTTTCACCGCAGCGTCGAGAGCAATTGTTGCGGCTGTATGCCTACGTTGACGAACTCGGGTTGACGCTCCCCGAGGTGGCCCTGCGGTTCGTGCTCTCCAACCCCGACCTCGACACCGTCCTGATGGGGGCGCGCTCGGTCGAGGAGGTGGAAGAGAACGTCCGGGCGGCGGAAGCGGGTCCGCTGCCGGCCGATGTCCTGGCCGAACTGGACGACATCTGGCGCATGCTCCCCATGCGGCCTTACGAGGAGCCGTCGGGCTGCGGGTTGGCGAGGGACCAATACCGCGGCGCCGGACCACTGCACTGAGGGCCCGATGCGAGCACACCGATGAAAGCAGCAATCGTGCCCCAGCACGGTCGCTTGGAGGTGGCGGACATCTTCCCTCCTGAACCGGGGCCGTACGATTGCCTGGTGCGGATAGACGCCTGCGCCATCTGCACGGGGACGGACCTGAACCTCATCGCCGGCAACTTCCCGTCGCTCGAGAAGACGCCGTTCGTGCTCGGGCACGAGTCAACTGGGCTCCTCGTCGAAGTGGGCGGACAGGTTCGCAACTTCCAGGTCGGCCAGCGCGTCACAAGGCCCGCAGCGGTGCTGGCAGGTCAGCGGCGCGACGGCGTTGGAAGCATGTGGGGAGGCTTCGCCGAGCTGGGGCTCGTGCGCGACGATGCGGCTTCGTGTGCAGACGGCATTGAGAGCAACGTATCGTCTGCAAGCCGCAGCCCCATGCCCGACGACGTGGACGTGGTGTCAGCCGCGCTCTCGGTCAATCAGCGCGAGATACTGTCGGCCACGGCGAAACTCGGCCTGGATGAGGCGTCCCGCGTCGTCGTGGTAGGCTCGGGCTACAACGGCCTCTTATATTGCTTTTTCAGCAAGCACTTCGGCGCGGGGAGGGTTGCGGTTGTGGGGAACGCGGCGCGGGCGGAGCTTGCGGCCGCTGCGTTCGACGCGGACGGGTTCGTCAATTACCGTGACAAGTCAGCGGCAGACAAGGTGCACGCGCTGCTGGATGGCGAACCCACGCACGTCATTGACGCGGTGGGCACAGTCAGGTCGGTCACGCTGGCCCGCGATCTGTTGGGACTCAAGACGGCGTTCGGCCGCTACGGCATGCACGAGTGGACGGCCGCCACCCCATTGGCCGACGAGATCCACCGGTCGCATCCGAAGTTGGAGCTTGCGACGGACGAGGCCGGCTGTGTCGGCGCGTGGCACGAGCTTTGGCGCAAGGGGGCGTTCGACCGAGAAGGCATGTGCGACGGCCTGGTGCCTCTGGACGGGATAGTGGAAGCCCTCGGCCGCCTGGCCCGCCGCGAAGCCCTCAAGCTCGTCGTCACGATGTAGGGCCTCGGCCCTTCGCCGTACAGCCCGGGCGAATGCCTACCCCGCAAGCTCCTGGTGGGCTTCCTTGAGCAGTTCGCGGATGGGGAGGTTGTAAGGACACATCTCCTCACACTTGCCGCACTCCTCACACGCGTCCGCCTTCACCGGCATCTCGGCGTAACGCTCCCTGGCCCATTCAGTCAAGCCGTATCGCTGCGAGTAGCTGGCGAAGACCAGTATGCCGGGGATGTTCATGTTGTTCGGGCACTCCGGACTGCAGTACCCACACCGCCTGCAGAACCTGCCCTCCCATTTGGCCGCCTCCGCGAGGAGTCCTTCGCGCTCGTCCCGCGAAAGCTCCCCCTCTGCGCCCAGGTTCTCCTCCACTTCGGCTATCGTCTGCATGCCGGGCACCACGCACGTCACGGGGTGCGCAAGCACGAACCTTATAGCCGCCGCGCCGGGCTTCAGTGCGCCGCCGGCAAGCGGCTTCATGATGATCGTCGCAACGTCCCGCTCCCGCGCTTGCTCTATCAGCTCCAGCGAGTCCTGCTCGATGGCATTCAGGGGGACCTCGACGACGTCGAACAGGTCTCTGGCCAGCGCCTCTTGAAGTACCGAGGGATTGTGACCTGAGATGCCGATGAACCTTATTGCTCCGTCCGACTTCGCCCTCGAAAGTCCCTCCAGAGCGCCACCGCGCGAGGTGACGCGATCGAGCGCCTCCACGCTGCCCACGTTATGAAGGAGGTACACGTCTATGGACGGAACGCCGAGGTTCCAGAGGCTGACGTCAACGTCGCGCCTCGCCGCATCGGCACCGCGCTCATACGTCTTCGTCACCACCACAGGCCTCTCCGAACGCCCGCGCACCGCGGCCCCGATCTTCGCCTCGCTGTCCGTGTAGACACGCGCGGTGTCTATGATCCCGACTCCCATATCAAGCGCCTTGCGAATAACCTCGACCGCATCTTCGACGGACCGCCTCTGGATTGGGATGCCGCCGAACCCTATGCGGGTCACTTCGAGGCCCGTTCTGCCCAAAACTACCTTCTGCATTTCGACTCCTTGTTGCTCGCAGGGCCGATTCAAGCCGCCCCCTGGCCGACAACTATGGAGTGTAATGGGAGGAAGCAGAGTCCTGCAAGCGGGCCGGCTTGACTTGGCGGGCGTTTTTCACTACATTGAGTTCGGATGATGCGGCAGCGCGGCGCAATGCACGCTCACGCATAATCCCTTCTGCGAACCGGCCTTATGCAAGGCGCGCCCGTAGCTCAAATGGATAGAGCGACGGTCTACGGAACCGTAGGTTGCAGGTTCGAACCCTGCCGGGCGTACCAGTCTTTCCTCGCGCCGTGCGCGAGGAAAGATGGGAGCCGGCGAGTTCGCAGCCGCCTTCACGTCACCACGCCCTTGACGAGGATGAGGTTCGCGTATAGGGCGCTTTCGCCGGTGGCGACGATTGCGAAGGCCTTCTGCGCCCGTGCGTAGAACTCGTGTCGCTCAATCTGGGCGAGCTGGATCTTCCGCCCCTCCGCCTCGCTGAGTATCCGGACGTATTCCCTCCAGATGACCGGCTCTGTCTCGTCGCCCGGCACCACCGCCATCACGACCGCCGGATCCTCCACATAGGTGTCGAGCGGGAAGAACTGCAACACCGCTTGCAGAAGCTCAGGCACGCCACGGCCGTCAGCCCTCACGAGGCGTTGGGCGTTCGAAGCGGCCGGGAAGTTGCCGTCCGCAAGCACCAACTCGTCCCCGTGTCCCATGCTCATCATCACGTGCATCAGATCAGGCGGGATAATCGAAGGAATCCCCTTGAGCATCATCGGTCCTCCCTGTTTGAAGCAATCGGCGCCCGGACGGGCAGGATCGCCATGCGGTCAAGCGCCGCGGGACTCGTCCGAGTGGGCGTCGTCGTCACGCTCGCTGTGGCGTTGCTTGAGGTAGCGCGTCAGGATGAGCTGCGCTGCCATCCCATCAACACGCTCGGCGCGACGCTGCATGGTGGCCCCTTCCTCGGACAGCGCGCGATGCGCCTGCACGCTGGTAAGCCTTTCGTCAATCGTCTCGACCCGCAGGTCAGGAAGACGACTGCGGAGCCGCTTGACGAACCCGCCGACCTTGTGCGCCTGGGGGCCCATCGAGCCGTCCATTCCCAGCGGCATCCCCACCACTACCAGGCCAACACTCCGAGCTGCGGCCAGTTCTGCGATGCGGTCCAGCTCCGAGCCTGCCTCATCCCGCTCGATGTTCTCAAGCCGGTGCGCGGCGATCTCCAGCTCGTCGCTGAGCGCGACGCCGATCCTGCGCTCTCCATAGTCGAGGGCAAGAATGACCATACAAGGGGCTTTCGACGAGAGACGTTTGAGAAGGAATGGCGCCTGCCTCGAGGGCCACCGACGGATTCTACAGGTGAAGGGGGCAAAGTCAAGCAGTTTCCGGCGACGGGGCGGAGCGACTGACGTTCAGCGGCGGGGCGCAGGCGGTGCACCGCAGGGCACTCCGAGGGTACGAATGGGAAATAAAAGGGAGAACGCGGACCCGCAGGTCAGGCAAGACGAAAATAAAACCGAAAAAAATCCGCGCTCTGCGTGCCCAGCAATGACAGGGGATTGCCCTGCAGAACTTCCCCTCTCCATACCACTGATAGCATGCACACACGGGCACTACTGCAAGGTGTCGCATGTTGTGCCCTGCCGGTCCCTGGTGACAGAGGCCAGGGAGCACGAGCCGTAGAGCGACCGGCAAAGAGAAGCGAAGAAAAAACGCTTGACAGGTGAATTTTCGTTGCTAAAATTCTCTACTTATCTGCTATTATTAGCAACATCACTCTTTGTCGCAAGCTTTTTGTCAGCAAGGCAGTATTGAGAATGGCGTGCTGCATGGACGGGTACCATCAGAAGACAGAAGAGCAAAACCTGAGATACCACAGGAAGACAAATGGGTGAACTCAATTCGGATCTCGTGCATATCGTGGGGCATCGGGAGCTGTTGAGTCTCGACTCGCGCTGCCGCTTCCGTCTGCCCGACGAGGTGGCGAGGAAGCTGGAGCGCGAAACGGGCCGGGTTGCCGGACACTCTGACCTACCCCCTACGGCGTTCGAGAGGCTGTCATTCTACTTCGTACCCGGCACCAACGATCGCCTTTTCCTGTATCCCGCCCCGAACATCAAGGTTGCCATCGATCGCTTCGAGAACCCTCCGCCGGGTCAGGACCCCGCCCTGCTCCGAGCGGCCCGCGATTACTTCTACGGGATGATGTGCTTCCTAGAGGCGGACCGTCAGAACCGCCTCCAGATCCCTGAACACCTGCGCGAGCATGCCGGCATTGAGGGCGCCGAGGACCACGTAGTCCTGGTATGCCACAACCTCTGGCTCACCGTGGTCAAAGGCTCGGCGGCCAAGCAACTTGACATCACTGGCCGAGAGGCGCTGGAGCATGTCGGCCCCAGCGTGCTCGACCCTGTAGATACAGCACAACAGCCGTCAACGCAGGACAGCGGAGAGCAGTGACGGTACTGCTCCGCTTCAACGCAGGGAACTGGCGATGCGGTCGGCTCAGGCCTACATCGGAGCACTGGCAATCATGGATGCGCCGCAACCGGACAGCCGCATCCCGTACCATCGGCCCGCGATGCTCGCCGAAGTGCTGGACCTCCTCGCCCCCCGCCGCGGCGAGCGCGCAGTTGACCTGACCACGGGGACCGGAGGGCACGCGCTTGCCCTCTCGGAGCAACTGGGCTCCGACGGCCTGCTCGTCGGCATAGACGCCGACCAGCAAGCCCTCAGCGTGGCCAGGCAACGCCTTACGGAAGCCGCACGCTCCCCGTTCCAACTGTTTCACTGCCGGTTCTCCGACGCCGGTGAAGCAGTTGGGCAGGCCGGCGTCGAAGGATTCGACGTTGCCCTCGCCGACCTTGGTGTTGGGACGCACCAACTCGACGACCCTGCCCGCGGGTTCGCGTTCGATTCCCAGTCGAGGCTCGACATGCGCTTCGACACGTCGGAGGGGACAACTGCTTGGGACGTGGTGAACCGCACGTCCGAGCAAGAACTCGCGGACATCTTTTTCACGTTCGGCGAGGAGCGCTACAGCCGCCAGATAGCGGCGGCCATATGTCGTCGGCGCAGCAGAGAGCCGATTGACACGCCCATGCAGCTGGCCGAACTGATCAAGGGTGTCGTGGCCAGACGCAGCTCGCGGCGCACGTGGCGAATACACCCCGCCACGAGGGTTGCAATGGCGATCCGGATTGCCGTGAACGATGAGCTCGGGCAGCTTGACGCGCTTCTGGACGCCCTGCCGGCCCTCCTCGCTCACGGAGGAAGGGCGGCGCTCATCACGTATCACAGCATTGAAGCGCGGCGCGTGAAGCAGGCATGGCTCGAGCAGCAGAGGCAGGGAATTCTGGAAATCATCACGAAGCACGTGGTCAAACCATCAGACGAAGAGGTCCGAGAGAACCCCAGGGTCCGATCGGCACAGTTGAGGGCAGCCAGGAAGCCTTGAAGGAAGCAAGCATGCGTGTTGCCAAGGTGTTTTACATCCAAGCGCTGGTCACGGCCCTGGCGCTTTACGTTGTCTGGCAGGGCGCCCTGATCCGGAAGACCGGCTACCGCCAGGAACTGATAACGCGCACAATCGAGTGCTACGAGGCCGACGCCCAGGAATACAGCGCGCAGATCAGCAAGCTCAGCAGCCCTCAGCGGATCCTGCACCTGATCAACTACCTTGCCCTGGACCTCACACATGAGGGCGCCGGCCAACGCAGCGTTGTGGCGGACCGTCCCGCCGGGCCGGACAGTGACGCTCCTAGGCCGCGGGACGAGGTGGCGAGTCTGACGTCATCACACTGAAGCGTGCTCGCGGCGCACGCCAGGTTTGGAAGGCATACACCGGGAAGGCAACGGAGACCTGCACATGGCCAGCCCCCAGCTCCCCGATCTCTGCCGTCCCACGCGTTCAATGAAGCTGCGGGCGGCCATCGGCATGGGAGCGCTCTTCGTTGCGCTGTCCCTGCTGGTGTATCGCCTCGCCCAGATCCAGATCGCCGACCACGACCGGTACACGAGACTCGCCCTTCAGCAGCAGTTCATCAACCGGTCCCTTTCCCCCTGGCGCGGCAACATCTGCGACAGATCGGGCCACTTCCTGGCCACCAGCGTGCAGCGCTTCAGCATCTTCGCAGACCCCTCGGCCGTTGAACACCCCAAGCCGACCGCCCTCATGCTGTGCAAGGCTCTAGGCCTGAAGCTCGGCCCGCTGTTGTCCAAGCTGACAAGACCACGCCAGTTCGTGTGGATCAAACGTCGAGTCTCCGACGAGGCCGCGGAGCGCGTGCGCAGAATGTCCCTTGAAGGAGTGTGCCTGCGCAACGAGCGCCAGCGTGTCTACCCACAGGGCCGCCTCGCTGCCCACGTGGTCGGCTTCGCGGACATTGACGGCCGTGGGCTCGACGGGACGGAGCTTGAGCTCGACCGCCTGCTGGGAGGCATGGCCAGCCTGGAAGCACTCGCCTGCGATGCGCGGCGCCGCGTCATCCACCAGGCCGGAGACAGGCCGTTCCTCAGCCGCGCGGACGGCTATGACGTTTACCTGACGATCGACTCCTACGTGCAGAACATTGCCCAGGAGGAACTGGCTGCGGCGGTAAAGAAGCACCGGCCCGAATGCGCGTGGGCCATAGTTCTGGACGCGCAGACGGGTGAAGTGCTGGCCTTGGCCAACTGGCCCGATTTCGAACCCGGCACCCCGGGGGCCTTCGACCCCGCCGACCGGCGGAACCGTGCCATCACGGACGTTTACGAGTTCGGCTCCGTCATGAAACCCTTCACCGTAGCAGCGGCCCTCGAGGCCGGAACGGTCACACCCGCCACAGAGTTCAACTGCCGCAACGGCGCATGGGTCGTCGGGCGGCGGACAATCCACGACGTACACCCCTACGGCACGCTGACGGTGAGTGACATCGTGACAAAGTCCAGCAACATCGGCGCGGGCCAGATAGGGCTGCTGGTGGGAGTGGAGGAGCTTCATTATCGCCTCCAGAGCTTCGGGTTCGGCGCGCCGAGCGGCATCAACCTCCCAGGCGAGGTCAGCGGGCTGCTTCGTCCCGCGAGCCGCTGGAACAACCACAGCCTGATCAGCGTTGCCTTCGGCCAGGAGCTTGCGGCCACACCCCTGTCGGTTGCGTGCGCGTTCAACGTCTTCCCGGCCGGCGGACTGCTTCTGCAACCCCAGATAGTCAAGAAGATAACGGAGCCCGACAACGGACGGGTCGTCTATGAGATGCGCGGGCCGAAGGCAGTGCGAAGAGTCGTTGGCGAGCAGACCGCCTGCCAGGTGATGCAGATGCTCCAGCGCGTCGTGGAGGAAGGCACTGGAGAACCGGCAAAGCTCCAGGAATACACCATGGGAGGGAAGACGGGCACGGCGCAGCTCATCCGCACGGACGGCAAAGGGTATCGCAGCGACGCCTACCTGGGCTCCTTTGTGGGGATCGCCCCGGTTGAGGAACCCCGCATCACCGTGCTCGTCTCGCTCAAAGCCCCCAGCAGAAACGGTTACTACGGCGGCGTTGTCGCTGCACCGGCATGCGCCAGGATCATCAGCCGCACCTTGAGCTACATGCAAGTCCCACAAAGTCCCCCCCGAATCACAGTTGCAGAGGCCGACAGATGACTGAGAAAAGCAAAGCACCGCACGGGCCGATAATGTTGGGCGATCTGATCGCCGCGCTGGACCCCGAGTTCAAGCACGCCTGCCAGAACGTGCCCATCTCTTGCATAACCGACGATTCACGCCGGGTGGAGCCCGGCGCGTTGTTCGTGGCTGTTCCCGGCGAGCAGGTGGACGGGCATCGCTTCATCCAAGAGGCCGTGCGCAACGGCGCCGGCGCAGTGGTCTGCCAGGAGGCGCCATCTCCCCTGCCCGGCTGCCCTGTCATTGTGGTGCCGGACTGCCGGATCGCCATGAGCGCTCTGGCACATGCTTTCTACGGCCGCCCGTCAGAGAGCCTCTGCGTCGTGGGTGTGACGGGCACGGACGGCAAGACGACAACCACGGAACTCATACGGGCCATCCTGCGCGAGGCGGGCTGTCGAGCTGGTTCCCTGGGCACCGTGACGTACAACCTCGGCGCCCGTTCAGTGGACTCCGACCAGACCACCCCGCACCCGCTGCGCCTGCACGCGATGTTCAGGGAGATGACGGACGCAGGCCTGACCCACGTGGCAATGGAGGTCAGCAGCCACTCGCTCGTGCATCACAGAACTGCACACGTCCCGTTCCGCGCCGCAGTTCTGACCAACGTGACGGAGGACCACCTGGACTTCCACGGATCGCACGAGGCCTACGTACGGGCAAAGCAGACCCTCTTCGAAAACCTCTCCCCCAACGCCTTTGCCGTGCTGAACGCCGCCTCGCCGCTCTGCAAGCGCTTCCGCAAGGCCACCCGCGCGACGCCGCTCACCTTCGGCATGGATAGCGACGCCGACATCTGGGGCGAGAAGCGCCGGGCCCGCATAAGCGGCATGGAGCTCCAGGTTCGCACGCCCCTGGAGAGCTTCTCGATGCACACCCCCCTGACCGGTGACCACAACTGCGAAAACATGCTGGCGGCGGCGGCCGTCGCCTTCGCCCTGGAAGTGCCGCCCGGCGTCGCCCAGCGCGCGCTGGAGCGCTTCAAAGGCGTTCCTGGAAGGCTGGAGAGAGTCAGTCCCAACGAGCCCGGCACGCCAATCGTCCTCGTTGACTACGCCCACACCCCCAACGCACTTGAGACCGTGCTGACCACACTGCGCCCCCTGACAAGGGGACGGTTGACCTGCGTTTTCGGCTGCGGCGGCAACAGAGAGAAGCAGAAAAGGCCTGCCATGGGCGCCATATCCACATCCCTGGCCGACCTGACCATCATCACAAGCGACAACAGCCGCAGCGAAGCGACCGAGGACATCATTGCTCAGATCGTCTCCGGCATCAAGCGCCCCAGCCTGGCATACATAACGGAGCCCGACCGCAGGCGCGCCATCGAGAAGGCGCTCGCGTACACCCACGGGCCGGACGACGTGGTGGTCATATGCGGGAAGGGATGCGAGCAGGTCCAGATCCTCGGCGCCGCCTGTATCCCCTTCGACGACAGGATGGTTGCCAGAGAGATCCTGATGGGTCAGCGATCTCTGATGAGGAAGACGGCCTGAGCAGACAGGACATATGGCACACCCCGGCACCTGCAAAGGACAGCAATGGACAAACTCAGACACAGGTTTACCGCTGGCATGATGCTGAAGGACTGCGGCGGCACCCTCGCTGCCGGCAGGAGGAGGCAGGGGGCCTGCGGCATCTCGACAGACAGCCGCACCATTGAGAAAGGTGAGGCGTTCTTAGCGCTCGTAGGCCCCAACCACGACGGCCACGACTTCGTGCCGCAGGCGATCGAGGCCGGGGCGTCCATCGTCGTGGCGATGCGGCGCGATGAGCAATGGCGCCTGCCGCGCAACGTCGCCCTTATTCTGGTGGGTGACACCACCCGCGCCCTGGTGAGGCTGGCCGCCATGCACCGCCGCCGCCTCCGGGGCAAGGTCCTCTCGGTAACGGGAAGCTGCGGCAAGTCCACGGTGAAGACCATGCTCGGCGCCATCCTGTCGCGTGCGGGTAGATGTGGCATCGCCCAGAGGAGCTTCAACAACAGGATCGGCCTGTCGCTCTCGCTCCTTGACTCCGAGGTCGAGGACGATTTCACCGTTCTCGAGATGGGGACGAATCATCCCGGCGAGATTGACGAACTGGCCCGTTGTGCGAAGCCGCACGCAGGCATCATCACGTGCATTGGGGAATGCCACCTGGAGGGTCTTGGCGACCGCATCGGCGTGATGGAGGCAAAGGCCGAGCTTATCCCGCACCTCGACCCGGACGGCGTTCTCATCCTGAACGCTGACGATCCCCTGTGCGCGTCACTTGGAGCGCGCTTCGCGGGAGAGGTGAGAACCTTCGGCTTCTCAGGCCGGGCGGACGTGCGGCCGATCAACCTGCGCCGCGACAGCGGCGCGATGGCATTCGAGGCGTGCGGGGAGAGCTTCAGACTCCCCGCCGCAGGCAGGCACAACGCCCTGAATGCAGCAGCGGCAATCTGTGCCTCCATGTGGGCCGGGGCGACGCTGGAACAGGCGCGGGAAGCGCTGGCCCAGGTCGCCCTGCCCCCCATGCGCTTCGAGAAGCGCCAACTGGCCGGGGTCACTTTCATATTGGACTGTTACAACAGCAATCCCACGGCCATGCACGCCGCGCTGCGTGGATTTCTCGACGAGCCCGTGGCGCGCCGCCGAATGGTCGTTTGCGGCGACATGCTCGAGATGGGTGATGCCGCGCAGGAGATGCACAGGCACCTGGGCCGAACGCTTGCCCTTACCCATGTGGACATCCTGGTGGCGGTCGGACCGCTCGGCAGGTTCGTGCTTGACGGCTGGGCAGAGCTCGCTCAGGACCAGCAGGTCGCCCTGCACTTCCCGACAGCGCAGGAAGCCTGGCGACCCGTCTGGGCGCTCACCGCTCCCGGCGACGCCGTCCTCATCAAGGGCTCCCGGGCGATGAAGATGGAGACGGTTGCCTCGGCCATAGCCGAGCACATAGGCCTCGCAGGAAAGGAGGCGGCCGCCTGAGATGTTGTGCTGGCTCACAGAGGACAGACTTCAGGTTGGGCTGAGGATGCTGGGAGCCGTGCTCACTGCATTCCTGATTGCATCCGTGGGCGGCAAGTGGATCATTGCGTGGCTCCGGCAGAAGAGGCTCGGCGAGCGCACGGACAAAACGCCCATTGAGGACGAGAAGCTGCGCGCACAAATCAACACCAAGTCCGGCACGCCCACGATGGGCGGTCTCCTAATGATGGCAGGCCTCCTGCCGGCATGCCTGCTGTGGGGCCGACTGAACGATTCATATCTTTGGATGGCGATCGGGTGCTTCCTCGCGCTGGCCGCTCTGGGGATGGTGGACGACTTAAGGAAGCTCACGGGAAAGAGCCACAGAGACCGCGGATTGAAGGTGCGTTACAAGCTTCTGGCCCAGGGCGCCATCGGCTGCGCGCTCGGCGCGTTGGTGCTGCTCTCGCCTGACTTGCAGGCGAACAGACTGTTCGCGCTGGAGGGATTGATCCCCCTGGGCGGGCTGGCTGTCCTGTGGTTCGCCCTGGTCATCGCGACCATGAGCAACGCAGTGAACGTGACCGACGGGCTCGACGGTCTGGCGGGCGGCCTTACGCTGGTTGCCCTGGTTCCACTTGGCGTTCTCGCCATGTCCGGCCCGCATGGTGAGCTGGCCGTGTTCGCCGGCGCGCTGTTCGGGGGCGTGGTTGGCTTTCTGTGGCACAACTGGCACCCGGCACGTGTGTTCATGGGTGATACCGGATCTCTGGCGCTCGGGGGCAGCATTGGGCTGCTCGCGCTCCTGAATCGCGCCGAGCTTCTGCTCCCCCTGATCGCTCTGGTTGCGCTGGTCGAGTTCGGATCGTCCGTGCTTCAGGTGTTGTGGTTCAAGGCGACGGGGCGGCGCATTCTGCCAATTGCCCCGATTCACCACCTGTTCCAGCAGAAGGGCTGGCCCGAGACACATATCGTGGCCCGTTTCTGCCTCGTGGCGTTGGTCGTGATGTTGGGGACGTGTTTCATCGTGATCCGGCAAGCGGGATTCTTGCCTGCGTGAAGAATATGGCAGAGGCAGCAATAGACAACGTAGCGCGCGAAACAGGGGCGTGGAGCGAAGGAAGCATGCCGCTTACGCCCTGGCGCCGTTCAAGCTATCGCCTTGCCGCCCTGTTCGCGGCTCTCCTTTGCATTGGGCTGGTGCTGGTGGGAAGCGCGTCGGCCGGATCGGGCGACTTCGCCTCGTCGCTCATTCGCCGGCTGACCTGGACGGTCATCGGAGGGGCAGCCCTGGCGATAGGGTGCGCGGTTAATTACCAGGTCTGGCGGCGGCACCACGTGGCTCTTGTGATCCTCGCTTTCGTGTTGCTGGCATTTGTGCTTGCACCAGGGATAGGCGCGCGCATCAACAACGCCAGGAGATGGATACGGTTGGGCCCCATCGGAGTCCAGCCGTCCGAGTTCGCCAAGATAGCCCTGCTGATCTGGCTCGCCGCTTATTGTGAGCGCAACATGCCCGCCGCAGGGCGAGGCGCCGGTAAGGGAAGACTGAGTACGTTCAAGCGGGGATTCCTGGTTCCCCTCAGCATCGTGGGCATGGCCTCGTTCCTGGTGCTGTGCGAGCCCGATTTCGGCACTTCCCTGCTGATGGGCACGGTCTGCGTCGGGGTGATGCTTGTTTGCGGCACGCGCCTGGTCTACGTGCTGCTGGCAGGTATGGTCGCCCTCCCAATGCTCCAGGTGTTGGTCCTTAACTCTCCCTACCGGCTCCAGCGGGTCCTCACGTTCCTCGATCCGTGGGGAGACCCCCAGGGCGCAGGCTACCAACTGGTGCAGTCAATGATCGCAATCGGGTCCGGCGGTTTCGCCGGCAAGGGGCTGGGCATGGGAATCCAGAAGATGGGCTTCCTGCCCGGGGCCAGCAACGACTTCATCTTCAGCATCCTGGCCGAGGAACTCGGCTTCATCGGCGCCGTGCTGGTGATTGGGGTGTACCTGTGGCTCATGTGGGAGGGGCTCAAGGTGGCGCTGCGGGCGCGCGACGCGTTCGGGTTCGCGCTGGCGTTTGGCATTTCGACACTGATTGGCCTTCAGGCAGCCGTCAACATCGCAGTCACGACAGGATCCGTGCCCACGAAGGGGCTGAGCCTGCCTTTCCTGAGCGCGGGAGGATCATCCCTGTTCTTCAGCATGTGGGCGGCCGGCATCCTGATCAACATCGCCCGCTCGGAGGAGACGCCCGAGCGGTTCAAGCTCGCTGCGTGGTACCTCGACATCCCTGCGTATGAGCACGCCCTGGCGCGGCTGCTGCGCCGCGCCGGCGAAACCTCCAGCAACGCCGTCCTGCGGGCCAGGGCAAGAAAGGCGCCACGACGGACCTCCGCGAGCGGGCGTGACAAGAGAACTGGCGAATAAGATGCGAACGCGAATATCAGACGGCCTCAGGGTGATCTTCGCCGGTGGCGGCACGGGCGGCCACATCATGCCCGGCGCGGCAACGGCACAGGCGCTCTGCGAGCTGCTGCCGGGGAGCAGGTGCCTGTTCATGTGCACGGACCGCCGCTCGGAGCTGCACTGTCGCCACGCAATAGCCGGATTCGAACTGGCAGAGATACCCGCCGCCCGCTGGCGCGGAGCGCTGCAGAAGCTGCGTTTCGCCGCAACCTCGCTGGCAGCCGCGCGCCGTTCGATCGAGATATTCTCCAACTTCCGTCCGCACGTCCTCGTCGGCCTGGGCGGCTATAGCTGCGTGGTGCCGGTATTGCTCGCCCGCGCGCTGGGCGTGCCGACCATGATCTTCGAGTCCAACGCTGTCCCCGGGCGAGTCATTCGAGCCCTTGCCCCGCTGGTCGACTGCGTACAGCTGCAGTGGCCGACCACAAAGCGACGCCTGCGCGCGAGGCATGTGCTCATCTGCGGCAACCCGGTGCGCGCCTGCCTGCTCCAGGGCGACCGCCGCAGCGCGCGAGCGCGCCTCGGCCTACACCCTGACCGGTGCACCCTGCTGGCCACGGGCGGTTCGCAGGGGGCCCTTGCGCTGAACAGGCTCTTGATCTCCGCACTGCAATACGTGGCCGGCGAGGGCGCGACTTCAGAACCCAGGGGCCTACAGGTCCTGCACCTGACCGGCTCGGAGCATCTGGCTGAGGCACGAGGGTACGCCCCGCCGCCGGGGCTCACCTATCAGGCCCGGGCGTTCGTGACCCAAATGGAGGACGCCTACGCGGCGGCCGACCTTGTGTTGTCGCGTGCCGGCGGATCCACGCTGGCCGAACTGACCGCCGTCGGGCTGCCGTCCATCCTGATTCCGTACCCGCACGCGTCCGATAACCACCAGAGCGCCAACGCGGCACTGCTTGCCGAGGCTGGTGCGGCCGTCGTTCTCTCACAGCGCAAACTCACCCCGCGGAAGCTGGGCGCTCTCATAGCTGATCTTGTGCATCATCCTGAGCGCATAGCAAGCATGGCGGCGCGCGCCACTGCGTTGGGCCGGCCTGACGCGGCGCACGTAGTGGCGGCTCAACTCGCGTCAATGGCGGGATTCAAGACCATACACGATCACGACACAGCCCCGCAGGACTACCAGGGGACCAGCGAGCCACTATCAGCTTCTCGAGCAGCCTGAAAGGACTGAAGACATGGGAACATCGGTGGGCAGGGAGACATCGGAATTCTCGGGTCAGCACTGGCATTTCGTCGGAATTCTCGGGTCCGGGATGCAGGCGATGGCACGCTACGCGGCCGAACGAGGTGTCTCCGTCACAGGCTCTGACGTGCAGCCCTCGCCGGCTGCCGCAGACCTGCGGCGCCTGGGCATACAGGTTCAACTCAGCCAGGACAAGGCAAACTTCGACCGTGCCACGAACCTGGTCGTAATCAGCCAGGCCATAGAGGAGAGCAACCGCGAACTCGTTCATGCCCGCGAGCTCGGGCTGGAGGTCGTCAAATACCCCGAGCTGCTCGGAAGGCTCATGGACGCCCAGCCGGGCATCGCCGTGGCCGGCGCTCACGGCAAGAGCACGACGACTGCCATGATCGCCTACGTGCTTTACCGCGCCGGCAGGGATCCTTCCTACCTGATAGGCGCCGATGTGCCTCAGTTGGGCGGCGGCTCGCACCACGGCACCGGTGAATACCTCGTCGCCGAAGCATGCGAGTACAGGCGTTCTTTCCTCTACCTGGCCCCGCACGTCGGCGTCATAAGCAATATTGACCTTGAGCACACGGATTACTACCACGACATCTGGGACATCCAGGAGGCGTTTTGCGACTTCGCAGGACAGATCGACGCGGACGGGGCGCTCGTGCTGAACGCGGACGACGCCAACAGCCGCGTGGCCGCTGACGCCGCGCAGTGCGAGGTGGTGCGCTACGGCATAGACGACTCCAAGGCACAGTGCCGCGCCGAGAGAATCTGGCGGGCCAAGAAGCACACTAACTTCAACCTCGTCTACAAGGGCAAACAGCAAGGGCGCTTCTCCATCCAGCTCTACGGGACACACAACATTTACAACACGCTGGCCGCCATAGCAGCCTGCCACCAGGCAGGCTTGTCGTTCGACGAGATGCGCCAGCCCATCGCAGAGTTCGAGGGGGCTGCGCGGCGGCTCCAATTGCTGGGGGAACCCTGGGACGTCGCCATCCTGAGCGATTACGCGCACCATCCCAGCGAGATCCGCGCCAGCCTCGCCGCCACGAAGCAGCGGTTCCCCAACAGGCGAGTCTTCTGCTTATTCCAGCCTCACCAATACTCTCGCACCCTCGCCATGCTGCCGCAGCTCGCCGAGGCGTTCCGGGGAAGCTGGACAACGCTGGTGACGGACATCTTCGCAGCGCGCGATTCGGAGGAGGACCGCCAGCGGGTGAGCGCCACTGACCTGGTCCAGCTCATGAATCACCTCGCGATGACAGCGCACTATGTGCCCGAGCTCTCGGATCTGGAGGATATCGCGGTGGCTGAGGTAGTCCCGCGGGACGTCGTACTGGTGATGGGAGCGGGCAACGTCTGGCGGGTCGCCCGCAACATCGTGCCCAGAATAGCGGAGAAAGGCCGCAGGCAGATAGCCGCATAGAAGTCGCGAGCCCAAGCGCAGCCGGTTCAGAACGATGAACGATCTGGAAAGACACAGCATCGTCCGCTTGAAGCAATACACCACCTTGCGAGTGGGCGGTCGCCCATTGCTGTACGCGAGGCCGCGCGGCTATTCGGAACTCACGGCGGTGCTTCGGTGCTGCCGCGAACGTCACCTGCCCGTGAGAATCATGGGAGGGGGCTCGAACCTGCTGGCGGACGACGGCGATCTGCCGTTTGCAGTGATTCACATACGCTCGCCGGGTTTCTGCTGGATAAGACCCGTTGCGCCGGCAACGGTGAGAGTGGGAGCAGGGACGGTCTTGCCCAGACTGCTGGCCTACTGCCGGGAGGCGGGGCTGAGCGGGCTGGAGTTCCTCGCGGGCGTGCCGGGCACGGTCGGCGGTGCACTGGCCGGCAACGCGGGCGCGTGGGGCGCGGCAATCGGCGAGCGCTTCGCCCGAGCGTGGGCGCTCGACGAGACGGGCAACAAGGTCGAAGTGGCTGCCGACGGGATGGCATTCCGCTATCGCTCCTGCGATCTTGGCAGGCGCATCATCGCGGAAGCCGAGCTGGAACTGGCACCGTGCGACCCGGAACTGATCAGCCAGCGGATGGCCTGCTTTGCTGCCAGGAAGGCGCAGGTCCACCCGACGGCCAGCGCCAGCGCAGGATGCGTCTTCAAGAACCCGCCCGAAGCTCCCGCGGGCAAACTGCTTGACCTGTGCGGAATGAAGGGTAGGCGCATCGGCGGCGCAGAGGTCTCCCGTCTGCATGCGAACTTCATCTGCAACGTGGCGGGGGCGACCTCGCAAGACGTCCTTGAGCTCATAGCAGAGATGCGCGACGCTGTGCGGCGCAACTACGGCATGGAACTCGAACTAGAAGTCAGGCACTGGTCTTCGACACAGGAAGCCGCCTGAGACAGGAACGGACACATGTCGATGGGACGCAAATACAAGATAGCCGTTCTGATGGGCGGCGTCAGCAACGAACGCACGGTCTCCCTCAAATCGGGCAAGGCAGTCGCAGGCGCCCTGGCGGAGAAGGGACACCAGGTCTTTCCCGTGGACGTCACCGAGCGCAGCGTGGATATGCTGGATGCCATCAGGCCGGAGGTGGCGTTCGTCGCACTTCACGGCGAGTTTGGCGAAGACGGCCAGGTTCAAAGCCTGCTTGAGCAGAAGAAGATCCCCTATACCGGCAGCGGACCGGAAGCAAGCCGCACCGGTATGGACAAGGTGGCGACCAAGAGGGCCTTCATCAAGAACTCAGTCCCCACGCCCGACTACATGGTCGTCCGCAGGGGGGAGGACGTGCGCAGAGTAGCCGCCTTGTCGGAACGGCTCCGCTACCCACTGGTGTGCAAACCACCGTCCGGCGGGTCGAGCATCGGGGTCCGCATTATCCGTTCGGAGGCTGAATTCATCCTTGCCTTTCAGGAGGCATCCTGCGACCACATTCTGCTCGAACGATACGTCACCGGTCGCGAGCTGACCATGGGTGTCCTCGACGGCGAGCCGCTGCCGATCACAGAGGTGGTGCCCAAACAGGAGTTTTTCGACTACCACGCCAAGTACACCGACGAGGAGACGGCCTACATAACGCCTGCGCCGCTCCTGGAAAGCGTCTACATAAGGGCGCAGGATGTGGCCCTGCGTGCATACGAGGCCATCGGGTGTCGCCATCTGGCCAGGGTGGATTTCATTGAGGGTCAGGACGGCCAGTTCTACGTGCTGGAGGTCAACACCGTCCCCGGGTTCACCTCACGAAGCCTCCTGCCGATGGCGGCGGCCCGCACAGGTCTGGAATTTGGGGATCTCTGCGAGAGCATCGTAGAGATGGCACTGCGAGACGCGGCCGTGAGGGACATTCGCGAACTTCCGATTCTCGAACAAAGACGCCACAGGGCTTAAGAGTTTCCGGGGACCAAAAAGGAAATGGCCAACAAGAAAGCAAAGAGATCAGGCAAACAGACTCGGCTCACTGCACGTCTTCGGGCCGTTGCGCCACGCTATCTGGCACGGGCTGCTGTGCTCGCGCTGCTTGTCGTGGCACTCTGCCTAGCAGCGGCCCGTGCTTGGACAGCCGTCAGCGACCGGCCCGAGTTCATACTCGACAGCACGGCGCTCTCGTTCCGGCACTGCCCTCCTGCCGCGCGGGCGGATTACATGATAAAGCAGTTGCGCAACCAGCTCACCGTGGCCCTTGGCAGGGGCTCGATCTTCGAAGCGGACCTGTGTAGCCGCGTGGAAAGGCAGTTGCGCACCCGCTGTTTCTGGGTGAAGGAAGTCAAGGGCGTGCGCCGGCTCATGCCGCGCAAACTCGAGGTGGACCTGGTGTTTCGCCAGCCGGCGGCACTGGTGCAGTTCGGGAGCTACAGCTACATGGTTGACATGGACGGCTACTGGCTGCCCGACGCCCTCTACGACCGCACAGAGGTCTGGAAGAACGAATCCGTCGCCGTCATCGTCAATCGGAAGCTCCGCGGCGCTCCGCCGATCGCAAAGCCATGGGACGGCCCCGCCCTCGCAGCCGGCATCAGGTTGTATGACTTCCTGCGCAAGGCCCGCCTGTTCGACGAACTGGCCGTGAAGACCATAGACGTCACCCGTGTCGGCGCAAACGGCTTCGAGCCAGACATAGTCCTCGTCACACAGAACGGGGTCACCATCAAGTGGGGCTGCTCGGACGGCTACGCGCAACTGGACGGGTTGAGCTTGCCGAGCTGGGCACACCCCGACAGCCAGAAGCTGGAGATGCTCAGGGCCAAACTGAAGGATTATCCGGGGTTGAAGGGGCTTGATTACATCGACCTGCGCTTCGCGAAGTTATCTATTATCCACCCCTCGGCAGGGCCTTCGGAGGAAGAAAGCGTTTCGCCTCGTGACTCCCGCTCAGGACCCGGCGGGGCGAGGAACTGACCCGCGCCGCTGACAGGCGGCTATAGCGGACCTCACAAGCCCCCCCCTGCCCTGTTGAATTTGCCTCATATCACCCTTATGATTTGAGAGTTGGCAGACTGGGGACGGCTGGGTCAGACACTTGCTCCGTGCAGGTACCGGCATGTTCGCAAAGCTGGTCAGCGAAAGAGGCGTGCTCGAAGGACTCGAAAAGCCGCTGTCCCCGGATGATGTCTGCGTCATAGGACGCTCCAAGACGGCGGGGCTTGCGGTGGACGACGATCGGGTTTCGCGGGAGCATTGCCGCATCTGGGTGGACGGCGGCTTCTACAAGGTGCAGGACCTGAACAGCAGCAACGGCACGTGGGTCAACGGTAAGCGCGTATCGCAGGCCATCCTGTTCCACGGGGACCGCCTGAACATCGGGGGGGAAGAGCTGCGTTTCGAGCTCGAAGCCGACCTCAAGACGGGGACCGAGGGCATAGGCAGCGAGGAGGACGTAGGCGCCGACCAGTTCGCCACGAACATAGCAGAACAAATGCAGACGGTCTCCGCATCTTCCCTGGCGGAACTGTCCGGTCTGGACGACAGCGACGGCCTGCCAGCCGACGTGGAGCGTGAGCTGGCAGCCATCTGTCATGTCATCGACATGGTCCATTCCGAGGAACGCCTGGACCGCCTCTTCGAAGCAATCATGGACTACACGATGGACGTCACGAGCGCGGATCGAGGCTACCTGTTCGGCGGGCTGCGTCCGGGCGGCCTCATTGCGCCCCACGTAGCGCGCTATAGTGACGGCACGCCGGCCGCGTCTCGAAAGTGCTTCAGTCGGACGGTGGTAAGCGAGTGCTACGAAACCGGCTTCTCCATCCTGAGAGCAGACCCGATGAGCCGAATAGCCGACCTCAGCGCAAGCACAATACGTCAGCGTATCCAGAGCGTCATGTGCGTCCCGATGAACTGTGAAGAGGGGACGGTCGGCGTCATCTACGTTGACAAGCTGAGGGGGGACAAGAAGTTCACCAAACGCGACCTGAGAATCCTGAGCGCCCTAGGCAACGAGGCAGGCATCGCCGTGCGCCGCGCACAGCTCACGCATCAGGTCGAGACCCTCTTCGGCGACACCATCCGCACGCTGGTGAAGATCATTGAGATCAAGGACGGTTACACCCACAGCCACAGTGAGAGGGTCATGGAAGTGTCCCTGCTCCTGGGCAAGCTGGCGGACCTCGGTGCGGAGGAGATGCGCGATCTGCAGTTGGCTGCGCTGCTGCACGATGTCGGCAAGATCGGCGTTCGAAGCGAAGTGCTGAAGAAACCGTCGAAGCTCACGCACTCCGAATACGAGGACATGAGCCGGCATGCCGTCTACAGCGCCGAGATAGTCGGCAGCGTCAAGAACGCGGAGAGCATTGCCACTGCAATACGCCACCATCACGAAAGGTGGGACGGCACCGGCTACCCGGACGGTCTGGCCGGCGAGGACATACCGCCTGTGGCCTGCATAATCGCCATCGCCGATGCGTACGACGCCATGGCCGCCGGCCGGCCGTACAAGGACAGGCTTTCACCAGAGGAGCTGATCGAGGAACTGGAACGATGCTGCGGCACGCAGTTTGAGCCCAACCTCGCCGGCAAACTCGCCCAGACACTACGTGCGGACACGGATTTCCAGGCGAGGATACGGAAGGTTTACAGGAAAGCACAAACAGCCGACGAGACGAACGCCGTTCGTTCCTAGCGCCTCGAGCATGCTAATACCCCCATATGGAAACGGTGCATAGACAGTCTGCGCTCCGCTCATACTTTCTGGCGGCCCTCTTGGCCGTCTGTTGCGGCGGCTGCTGCATCCTGGGTAGGGGTCTTGGACCCGTGCCCCCTCCCCTGCCGCGCTCCGAGATACTGGCCGCCCTGAGCCAGCGCGCCGAGCAGTTCCAGACGGTCTACGATACCGGCATAACCCTGACCGTCGAGCTGGAAACCGACAAGGGAATGGAGACACAGCCGAGACTGGGCGGCATCCTGGCCTTTAACAGGCGTCTGCCCGGCCTGTGGATGCGCGCGGAGAAGATGACCGTGAGGGTCTTTGAACTGCACGCCCTCGGCGAGCGGTTCTCGCTGGAACTTCCGGACAAGCGCGAGTTTGTGACCGGCGGGAGGGAAGCCTACGAGAAACTGCCTTACCTGATCCATCCCTACGAAGCGATTGCATGGTTCGGAGCGCCAGGATGGCTTGGGCTGAACGGCGACTCAACGATGCAGCTGGAGGAGAACGACTACCGGTTCGACGTGTTTCTGGACGGCCTGCTTATTCGCTCCGTCTTCGTTGACCGACGAACGGTGGCCATAAGCCGGATCGTGGACTACGACTTGATCGGCAACGTGCACACGGCAGTCCTGATGGACCGCTACAGGAAGGTGGGCAATATGGAGTTTCCTCACCAGCTCACCGTTGACCGCCCGCTGTACGGGTGCCGCGTCACGCTCAAGCTCAGCAGCCCCAAGTTCAACAACCCCAAGGTTGACAATAGAAAGATCTTCGAACCCAGAAAGCCCCCACCCGGCTGGGACGTGATAGACCTGGACTACGAGCCCCTATCAAACGTGAAGACGTTCAGCGGAGAGCAATGAATCCCCCAAGGGCGGCGCCGCTATCGGAACAGGACGGCATACCATACGGGGAGGTCTACAGGCTGATCGTTGCCGGCGGTTTGACCTGCCCGCACGGCGGCGGGAGGGCGCTCGAGGCCGCTCCGCCCCGCTGGGATCGGCCTGAGCTTGTCACAATGTTCAAACGTCTGGGCACTGTGCCTCCCCGGCATAAGCCCAGGCAGGCGGCGCTGCGAGTGCTGCTGGCCGCCAACGAGATGGCTCAGGCCAACGAGATCCCGATCGAGGAGGTCTACCCCGCCCTGATCGCTTTTTGCGACCCCGAGAGCGAGATGGCCCCCTGCAGCACCGTGCCGCGCTGCGGCGAGTGTCCAATCAGGCCATACTGCGCCCACCCCACGCACCGGCCCTCGATAAAGGAGCTCCCTGAGAGCGAGCGGCCTCGCGAGCGCCTGCTTGCGCTCGGGGAACGCAGCACGTCTGACGCGGAGCTGCTTGCCATTCTGATCAGGACAGGCTCAAAGGAAGAAAGCGCACTTGGCCTGGCGCAGCGCCTGCTGGCCACATTCGGCAGCCTTCACCGGCTCGCCGCAGCCGGAGACAAGGAACTGGAGGCCATCAAAGGCATCGGCAAGGCAAAGGTGGCCCAGATAAGGGCTGCTTTCGCCCTGGGGCGGCGCCTCTCCACCGAGTCGATACCCCCGCGGGTCGCTGTCACGGGGAGCGAACAGACCTTCCGCCACTTCCACGAGCGGATGAAGGACCTGAAGAAGGAGAAGTTCTTCTGCCTGTTGCTCGATACCAAGCACAACATGATCCGGGAGGACGAGGTCGCCGTCGGATCGCTCAGCGAGAGCGTGGTACATCCCAGGGAAGTATTCAAGAGCGCCGTCACGGAGAGCGCAGCGGCCGTCATCTTCGTCCACAATCATCCGAGCGGCAGCCCCGAACCGAGCGCGCAGGACGTGCAGCTCACGCGCAGGCTGTGCGGGGCGGGCAGCTTGCTTGGCATCCGAGTCCTGGACCACCTCATCATCGGCAGAGACAGCTACTACAGCTTCGCTGAACGTGGTATGCTTGACGGCTGAGCAGAAGCACGGCGTCACCCACGCAGGGAACAAGATTGATGAACCTGGTTGGACCTGATGTCGACGACCATGGCTGTGCCTGCCCTGAGCCTGTGGCTTGTCCCAAGCGCCGCCGACGGGAAGGGCTGGCCGGCTTTGAGGCTTACGTCCGTGACAAGGGCCAGGGTTTCTTCCGTCCCTCGGTTCCGATCACGGCAGCACGAGCGCCCGCCCGGATTGACGTGATGGGCGGCATTGCTGACTACAGCGGCTCGGTGGTCCTGGAGGGAACGCTGGACCGCGCCGCAGTCGTCGGGTTCCAGCCGCGGCCGGACCGCCTCTTGCGCGTCAAGAGCGCCCTGCTCGAGGAGGAGGGGCGGCCCTGCGAAGTCGAGGTGCCGCTCGATGAACTGCGCCGCGGCAACCGGCCGCTCGGCTACCAGCAGGTCCGGGCACTGCTCACTTCACAGCAAGAGAACGCCTGGGCCGCCTACGTGCTGGGAGGCCCCGTCGTGCTGGAGACGGAAGGCATAGCGCGGATCGAGGGCGGAGCAGACTTCCTTCTGTGGAGCGACGTCCCGGTCGGCGTCGGAGTGGCCAGCAGCGCGGCAGTCGAGGTGGCCGCGATGTTCGCGCTGTTGTCTGCACTGGGAATCGAAGTGCCGGGAGAACGTTTCGCGGCCCTGGCACAGATTGTCGAGAACCGCATCGTCGGTGCTCCGTGCGGCATCATGGATCAGGTCACCAGCGCCCTGGGCGAAGGAGGCAAGCTTCTCGCACTGCGATGTCAGCCCTGTGAGGTGCTTGGGCTGCGCGAGTTGCCTCCGCAGGCACGGGTGTTCGGAATAAGCAGTCACGTCCGGCACAGCATCGGCGGCGACGCCTACGCGACGGCCCGCGTCAGCGCGTTCATGGGACTCAAGATCATCGTGACGGAGTTGGACAAGCGGGGCACGCGGATAGGCGACAAGGACCACTACCTGTGCAACATCTCGCCGCGCACTTACCGCGACGAGTTTCGCAGGGCGCTGCCGGACAGCATCAGCGGAGGTGAGTTTCTCAAACGCTACGGCGAAACGACGGACACCGTCACCCGGGTCAACCCTGATAAAACCTACAATGTGCGGCTGGGCGCGGAGCATCCGATCTTCGAGAACTACCGCGTCGAGACGTTCATGGAGTGCATGGAGCGCGCCCGGAGCGGCGACCGCACGGCGCTGGTGGAAGCGGGCGGCCTCATGTATGCCAGCCACAGCTCTTACAGTTGGAACTGCGGGCTGGGCTGTGAGGAGACGGACCTGCTGGTGTCTCTCGTGCGCGAGCGCGGGCCTGAATACGGCCTGTACGGCGCCAAGGTCACCGGCGGAGGCTCCGGCGGCACGGTAGCCATCCTGGCCGACTCCAGCGCCGAAGGCGCCGTGCGAGAGATAGCACTCGAGTATGCAAGTCGCACCGGTATTGCGCCGGACATCTTCGACGGCACCAGCCCCGGCGCCTACGCGTTCGGCGCCCGGCAGTACCATCTCGAATGAGAGACGAGCACGTGGAAAAGCGCGAACTGCTCAGGTTAGTCTATCAGTCCATTGACTGGCAGAAGCTGTATCAACTCGCGCCCCACCTGTCGCGCGAGCAGGTAGATGAAGCCTTCCGTCGCTTGGCTGAGGACCAGGAGCCTGAAGACGCTTGCGCGTCGGCCTCGCCGAAGGAAGAAACCGGTGCCCAAGGGCCCGTCCCCCGTCGGGTGCGTCTCTACTGCGATGGCTCCGCCAGCGGCAACCCGGGGCCTGCCGGGATCGGCATGGTGCTGTGCGCGCCGGACGGGACCGAACTCCACGCATGGGGAGCACCCATCGGCCGCGCCACAAACAATGCTGCCGAGTACAAGGCCGTGATCGAGGGCCTGTCACGCGCCATTGAGCTAGGGGTCAGCGAAATAGAGGTCCTCTCCGACAGCGAGTTGATGGTCCGTCAGATCACGGGCGCCTACAAGGTCAAGAGCCCGGCGCTGGCCGAGCTCCACGCGCGGGCCGTTGAGCTTCTGGGCCGTTTCGAACGATGGGGCGCCACGTACATCCCGCGCAGCAGCAACAGAAAAGCAGATCAGATAGCAAACGCCCAGATCAAGAAGGCGAAGAAGAACCGCCCCTGACGCGCAGAATCAGGCATCGGCCGAGCTTTCTTGTCCGATGTCTCAAGAGCCGCCATGCCGTCCTGCGCACTCGCGGCGGCGCGATGATTAGGTCGGAAAGGCCAATGCAGTAGCGACAAGGAAGATGCTCGTGGCAAAGCAACACAAGACATACCTCTGCTCGGAATGCGGGGCGTCGTTCGCCCGCTGGAGCGGCCGCTGCCCAAACTGCGACCAGTGGGATACGCTTGAAGAGGTAATCCCGGAGCCCGGAGGAGCAAGGGACCGGCTGGGGACCACCGCCGAGGGGCACGCAGTGAAGCTTGCCGAGATCCAGATGGAGCACCATGGGCGCATCAGCAGCGGTATTGCCGAGCTGGATCGGGTGCTTGGCGGCGGCATCTTGCCCGGCAGCACCGTCCTTCTGGGCGGCGATCCGGGTATCGGGAAGTCGACCATTATGTTGCAGGCGCTAGGGCAGATTACGGGCGACGACGTGCGCTGCCTCTACGTCACGTGTGAGGAATCGCTGAGCCAGATCAAGATCCGTGCGGCCCGCCTTGCGTTGTCGGGATCGCCGGTGCTCGTCGCATCCGAGACCTCGCTCGATGCCATCTGCGGGCTCCTCGTCACGCGGGAGCCTCAGGTCGCCGTCGTCGACTCGGTCCAGATGGTCCACACGGACCAGCTCGACTCGCCGATGGGCAGCCTGAGCCAGTTAAAGGCCTGCGCCGCAGAGCTGATCCAACTCGCCAAGCAACTGGGCTGCGCGCTGTTTTTGATCGGGCACGTCACCAAACAGGGAGCCATCGCCGGCCCGAAGGCGCTCGAGCATATGGTGGATACCGTGCTTTACTTCGAAAGCGAGGGTTTCCAGTCCATGCGCATCCTGCGGGCCGCCAAGAACCGCTTCGGGTCGGTCAACGAGATCGGCGTCTTCGAGATGACCGAAGACGGCTTGCGCGACGTGCAGAATCCGAGTGCGCTTTTCCTGGCAGAGCGCGACGCCGGCGAGAGCGGCTCGGTCGTTACCGCCACCATCGAGGGCAACCGGGCTCTCATGGTGGAGATTCAGGCGCTGGTCGCCCCCAGCGCTTACGGCACGCCCGAAAGGAAGGCAAGCGGGATAGACTATCGCCGCTTCAGCATGCTGTTGTGCGTGCTCGAACGGCGCGCGGGGCTCAACGTCGCCGCCTGCGATGCTTTCGTCAATGTGGCGGGGGGCGTACGCGTGCTGGAGCCGGCGGCCGATCTTCCCGTGGCACTTGCTATCGCCTCCAGCAGCCGAGACGTAGCGTTTCCCGCCGACGCCGTGGCCATCGGCGAAGTCGGCCTCGCTGGGGAGGTGCGCGCCGTCGGGCACATAGACAAGCGCCTGAAGGAAGCTCAGAAGCTTGGGTTCAAACGGGCCTTCATCCCCACCGGCAATGCGTCGGCCGCCTCCCACGTGTCCATTTCGGCCCAGCCCGTCCGCCACCTGCGCGACGCCATCAAGCTGTTTCAACAGAGGTAGTGGTTCCTTCGACGTGCAACGGGCGATTCCTGAGCCTCTCTCCCGGCCGTGCTGGGCCTACTCGACGTTGACTTTTTCCCCCCAGACTGTATGCTTTAGCGATACCGGAGCGTTATGAGAGGGCGGCGTCCTTGAATTCTGAGCTTGGTTTTCACTATATTGATGGCGAACTCTGCTGCGACGGCGTGTCAGTGGCCGGAATCGCCGAGCGCGTGGGCACACCGTGTTACGTCTATAGCGCGGACTTGCTTCGAGCTCGATACGGCCGGATACGTGACGCCTTCGCGCAGTGGAATGCCCTGGTCTGCTTTTCAGTCAAGTCCCTGGGGAATCTGTCGGTGCTGCGCCTGCTTGCAGATTGCGGCAGCGGATTTGACGTGGTGAGCGGCGGCGAATTGCACCGCGTCCTTTCGGCCGGCGGCAGTCCGTCAAAGACGGTTTACGCAGGGGTTGGGAAGACCGTTGCGGAGATCCGGTACGCGCTTCAGTCCGGCGTCCGCATGCTCAACGTCGAGTCGCCAGGTGAGCTGCGCCAGATCGAAGAGGTTGCCCGTGAGCTGGGATCAAAGGCGTCCGTGGCGATTCGCGTCAACCCTGACGTCAATCCCCACACTCACGAGAAGACAACTACCGGCACCAAGCAAAACAAGTTCGGCATCAGCATCTCGGGCACGTTGGAGCTCGTGGCACAGGTCCGCGGCTGGGATCATGTAGAGATCCGAGGGATCCACATGCATCTGGGAGGGCCGATCTACAGCCCCGAGCCCTATGAGCAGGCTCTTGTCAAGATAGTGGACCTTGTAGGCGCACTGCGTTCGCGTGGCTGCGCTATTGACGCGGCGAACATGGGGGGAGGTTACCCTATCTCCTATACGGGCGAGGAGGTGCCTGGCCCTGAGGAATATGCCTCGGCCGTGGAACGTTTTCTTGAAAAGCTGAAATGCGAGGTTATCATAGAGCCCGGCCGGTACATTTCGGGACCCAGCGGTGTGCTGCTGGTCCGTGTGCTGTACCGCAAAGAGTCGGAGCACGGGAAGAAGTTCGTCGTTTGCGATGGAGGGATGAGCGAACTGATACGACCGACGCTCTATGGGGCGTTCCACCGCATTTGGCCGGCCAGGAGCCCGAACGGAATGCCTGAGGTGATGAGGCAAAACGATCGGTGCTACAGCAGTTTCGAGACTGAAACGGTGGACGTGGTCGGGCCCATATGCGAGAGCGGCGATTTCCTTGCCGAACACAGGCCCTTACCCACTGTCGGTCAGCAAGACGTGCTGGCAGTTTTCGATGCGGGGGCCTATGGGTTCACGATGAGTTCAAACTACAACGGACGCCCCCGCGCGGCGGAGGTGCTGGTGGACGCCGGCACGGCAAGGGTGGTCAGGCGACGCGAGACGTACGAGGACTTGGTAGCGGCAGAACGGACCAGCCTGCCGCCTGCAGCGCTGCAGGGATCTGCGAGCAGCGCTAAGCCCCCGGGCGGGCAATGAATGGCGGGCAAGGCTTACTTTGGAGCGGATCTCTCGAGGACCACACAGTCAAGGCGAAGGAGTTGGCGATGCACAACAAGGCATATTGGTGTCGGCTGTCGCTCGCGCTGGTAATGGTCGCGGTGCTGGCGGTTTCTCTCCCCGTGGGTGCGGCCCAAGAAATGGTAGCGCCAGAAGCCTCGGGAGTGGCAAAAGCTGCGCAGTCCACAGATCAAGAGGTGCTCGCCCTTTTCCAAAAGGGAATCGAGTATTACAGGTCTGGCGAATTCGGTAGGGCAAGAGAGACCTTCGAGCAGATCCTGGCCATGAAGCCGAGTTCCCGCGTGGCACTGGAGATGCTGAACCAGGCGGAAATCGGCCTGTTTGTGAAGATGCAGACCGAGCAGGAGGACGAGGGCCTCGCCAAGGCCGCGGGGGGCATTCTGCAGATGATGACGACAGGCGCCCGCCACGAGAGGCGAGAGATAGCAGACGTTCAGGCGCTGCTGGCGGACTTCCAGAACGTCGATCTGAAAGTCTATCTTGACGCGCGGGAGCGTCTTATCGGCCACGGGCAGTATGCAGTTCCGTACCTCCTCCAGTTCCTGACCGCCAAGGGACCTGAGAACCAGTCCATAGTTGCGCGCACCATTTCAACGCTGGCGGCCATGGACAAAAACGCGTGCCTGCCCTTGATCGCAGCCTTGGCGACAGAAGACGACGTGCTTAAGACGCGCATAGCCGGCGCGCTGGGCCAGTTGGGCGATGCCCGCGCAGCGCCTGCTCTTGTGGCGCTTTGGGAAAGTCCCGGCACATCTCCTCCCGTGGCCGAAGCAGCGGGCGACGCTCTGAAGAACATCACCGGGACGGGGACGGGGCCGGAACAGCTCGCCTCTGCACTCGTGCAGTACAAGAATGTGATCACCAAGTACTTGGAGGAAGATGCCTCCTCTGTCGGCTACGTTTTCGGCGAGTGGACGCCGATATGGAGATGGAATGCATCTGCTAAAGAGCTTCAGGACATGCTCACCTACGAGCTCGTGCCCAGTCAGCTCTACTACCAGCGCACCGGAGCTGAGATGGCCCTGGCGGCGCTCAAGTTCGCCCCCGATGACGCAGACCTGAAGAGCTTGCTCCTGGCCCTCGTTACCCGCCAGCTCAAGTTGGTCAGGTTCGCCGTCGAGGGATGGGCCGGCGAAGAGATGCGGGCGGATGCCGAGAAGAGAGTGGCCGACCTTGAGGAGCGGCAGTCTGTCGTCGGCCACCTGTGCGACTCGAACGTAGTCGGCGGGGCGCTCAAACGCGTCCTCGCACTCAAGGACGCCGAGTCGGCTCTCATCCTGGTCGAGCTTCTCGGCCAGAAGGCGGGAGTGGAGTCCGGCGAAGGCGCAGAAGGGCTGCTGGCAGCCCTGGCGGCACTGGACAAGGACGTGCGGTACCACGCCGCCATTCAGATCGTCAAGCGCTCCCCCAGCGGCAGCATGGGCGAGCCCGTCAAGGTGATGGAGATCTTGTCCGCGGCGTTGAGGTATGCCGCGGGCAGGAACGCCATGTTGGTGTTCAATGATTTTCAGCTCCGCAACAGGCTGAGTGTGGTCCTGAACGACCATGAGTTCGCAACCAGCGAATGTCTGGCTGCGCCGGGCTCGATCACCGAATACCTTAACCTTCAGCCTGGCGTTGACGTCGTGTTCCTGACAGGCAACGTCCCTCAAGAGGTATTCCGCAGCGTTCTGGAGAAGCTGAAGGAGGACGCAAGGACCAAGGCCGTTCCACTCTACGTGGTGGTCGACGCTGAGATGGAGGCCGCCGACGTCAGCAAATACGATGGCATTGCAGGCGTGTTGAGCCCGCTGGACATCAGGGAAGCGAAGCTCCTGCCCATCCTGGAGGAAGCTACAAGTCAAAGGATCACACCCGCTGCAGCCGAGAGAGGCAACGTCGTGCTTCTGGCCGCTCAGGCTGTGCAGGGCGTGGATCCGAAGAAGACCCAGTACCCCCTGGCGATGCTTGAGCCGGCCCTCCTGGCCGCGCTCAGTGGATACGGCGAACCGGTGCAAATGGCCGCCGTGCAGAATCTGACATGTTTCGGCTCAGCAATGGCACTGGCTCCTCTGGCGGAGTTGGCTGCCGGCGACGCTGTCTCCGATGAACTGAAGGCGAGCGCGTGCCACGCCATGGCGGCTGTGGCAAGCCGCACGGGCGAGGCGCTGCCAGCGAACATCGTTGAGATGCTCAAGGGCGCCTTGGACAGCCACGTGCAGATAGTCAAGGACGCCGCCGCGGAGGCACTCGGCGTCTCTGGGATGGCTCCGGATGATCTGCTGGGCGTGCTGGAGGGATACGCCAGGCCGGCCCCCGTAGCGCCGCCTCAATAGCCTGCCCCGGAGTCGACTCCTCCTTAAGGCAGTCGAGGAGCCGCACTTCGAGTAGATGGGGCGCCCTTTGTCGGTGCCTCGGAAACGGCAAGGACTCTCGCGTCTGGCGGGAGGGCATTGCGGTGCTGGGGCGGGCGTTCCACACGCGGACGTGACGTCCGATTGCGACCCGACCTTCCTGTCGAGAAGGGACGATTGTCATGTTGAAGGCCATTAGCTGCTGGGCACTGAAAGACTTTGACAAACGGCCGATCCAGGCGCTCTGCGCCGAGGTTAAGGCGCATGGATTCGACGCCGTCGAGCTCGCAGTGGGGGCCTCCGGGTTCCTCACGCCCGATTCCGACGAGGCGACGTGCGCCGAGATAGCACGAACGGCCGGGAAAGAAGGCATCAAGATCTCGAGCCTGGCAAGCGGACTGGGCTGGCAGTTCCCGATGTCTTCCCCCGACCCCGAGGTCAGACACAAGGCCGTGGAGATACTCAAGCGGTGCTTGCGCATCGGCGGTTGGCTGGGCATCGATTGCGTGTTGGTTGTGCCGGGAATGGTCTCGTCTTTCAACGCTAAAGGGACGGAACACGTCCCGTACGACGTAGCCTATGAGAACATGCGGGCGGCCATTCCCGCAGCGGTCCCGGTTGCCGAGGAGTCGGGCGTGGTGATTGGCATCGAGAACGTGTGGAACAAGGTGCTTCTCTCACCGCTGGAGATGAGGGACTTCATTGACGGCTTCGCTACGGAGTGGGTGGGCGCGTATCTGGACGTAGGAAACATGATCGTCTCAGGCTACGCGGAGGACTGGGTGCGCATTCTGGGAAAGCGGATCGGCTGCGTGCACTTCAAGGACTTCAAGCGCGAAGTGGGCACCATATCCGGGTTCTGCGACCTGCTGGAGGGGGACGTGAACTACCCGGAGGTGATGAAGGCACTGCGTGAAGTCGGCTACGACGGGCCGTGCGTGGCGGAATTCTTTGGGCTCGACTCAAAGGGGCTGAAGAAGGCCTCCAAGGCGATGGACAAGATCTTCGCCATGTGATGGTCGGGATGGCGAAGACGGCCGGCCTGGGGGGCATGAGAAGGGCATGGGCACCGCATGGTTCACGGCGTGAAGGCGGTCGCTTGACATTGCCTGCCCTTCTGTTATAATGGCCAAGCTTTGCTGTATATCGCAAAGGTATTAAGTGTTGATAGTTAGCGTTTTGGGGAACGGATGCGGTGGATCAGAGGATACGCATTAGAATGGAGGCGTACGACCACAGGATTCTCGACCTGTCGGCGAAACAGATCGTTGATGCTGCAACTCGCACCGGCGCCAAGGTCAGCGGTCCGGTTCCACTGCCTACCCGTATCGAGCGCTACACCGTCTTGAGATCGCCCCATATCGACAAGAAGTCGCGCGAGCAGTTCGAGATTAGAACGCACAAAAGGTTGATTGACATTATTGACCCGACGATCCCCACGGTAGATGCCCTGAACAACTTGAAGATCCCGGCTGGCGTCGAGATCAAGATCAAGGTATAAGGAATGGGGCGGAGCGGGGATTGTATGGGCCCTTTGCCTACACGGGCGCTCATGGGCGGCAGTGCTGCTGCCGGTCGGCCCCGCGAGGTGGTGCGAAGCGTCTGACGGTGGCCAGCCGGCTCTTGCAGGATCCGCGGGCGGGTCGTCGGCAGTAGCGCGGTTCACGTATACCTCAAGCGAGCATCCCCCGAGACGCATGCCTCAATGCGTCTTTCCCTCCGGACTGCGGTGAGATGTCACTGCCGGTGGATTGCACCGTTCGCAGCGCCCGTGGAGAAGGCCGTAAGTACAAAGCGGAACGGGATGAACATGGTTAAGGCTGTGCTGGGCAAGAAGATAGGCATGACGCAGCTCTTCGACGAGGCGGGGAACCTGGTTCCGGTCACCGTGTTGAAAGTGGGTCCTTGCTCTGTGGTGCAACTGAAGACTGACAGTACTGGCGCTTGCCGGGCGGTTCAGATCGGATTCGACGAGCGCAAGAAGAAGAACACCCCCGCGCCCCTGCTGGGACACTTTGCAAAGGCTGGCGTCGCCCCTCTGAAGGTCCTGCGCGACGTGGAACCCGATGGTAACGCGGAACTCAAGCCGGGCCAGACCATAGGAGTTGACGTATTCGAGGGCACTTCCCTCGTTGACGTGAGTTCAAAGAGCAAGGGCCGCGGTTTTGCCGGCGTCATCAAGAGACACCACTTTGCCGGCGGGCCGGCCACGCATGGGTCGAAGACCCACCGGCGCCCAGGCTCGATTGGTTCCAGCACAAGCCCTGGCCGAGTTGTTAAGGGAAAAAGGATGCCCGGCCACATGGGCAACGCACAGGTCACCATCCGCAACCTGAGAGTGATAAAGCTGGATCGGGACAGGAACCTGATGCTTGTCAAGGGAGCTGTGCCCGGCAGCCAGGGGTCCTACGTTCTGGTCCGGAAGGCAAAAACACCACACGGGCGACAGTGAAAGGCCCGTTTGAAGAACAAGTGAAGGTATGATGAAGGTCCCGGTCTACAACATGGGAGGCGATCTCGTCGAGGAGACGGAGCTCGCCGAATCCGCACTGGGCGGCACGGTCAGTAAAGACGTCCTTCGCCAGGCCATTGTGACGCATGAAGCCAATCGCCGTGCCGGGACTGCGAAAGTGAAGACCCGCGGTGAGGTTGGCTACTCCGGCAAGAAGCCCTGGCGTCAGAAGCACACTGGCAGGGCGCGCGCCGGCAGCCGCGGCAGTCCCATCTGGGTCGGAGGCGGCGTGGTGTTCGGGCCTGTGCCGCGCGACCACTCGAAGAAGATCAACAAGAAGATGCGTCGCAAGGCCCTGGCATCAGCTATCCTGGCAAAGCTGCAGGCAGGAGAGTTGAAGATCCTGGATAACCTGGAGCTGCCTCAGCCAAAGACCAGCGAAATGGCGAAGATGCTCAGAAATCTGGGAGTCCAGCGAACATTCCTGCTCGTCCTTCCGCGGCATGACCCCCTGGTGTGGCGCTGCACGAGAAACATAGCCGGTTCGGCGGTCATGACCACATCGGAGCTTAACGCCTACGAGGTGATCCGGGCGCGCGAGGTCATCTTCACCAGGGAGTCGTTCGGCCAGGTAATACTCGAGGACGTGCGGAGTGCTGAGACTGCAACTGCGAGCGAGGAAAGCCCTTCTGCGGGAAGTAAGTGAAGATGGACAGCCACGACGTCATCCGAAGGCCCCTGCACACTGAGAAGAGTGTGGATGATATCCGGGCGAACAACCAGTACCACTTCGAGGTGGCGCGGCGAGCGACCAAGAATCACGTGCGCCGCGCAATCGAGGAGCTGTTCCCCGGAGTCAGAGTGCGCTCCGTCAACACAACGTGGGTGAGGGGCAAGGTGCGTCGTTGGGGTCGGGTCCGTGGGAAGACCGCTGACTGGAAGAAGGCCATCGTCAAGCTTAGGCCGGGTGACACCATAGACATCGGCTATTAGGATGACGCGGCGGCCGGAAGCCGAGATAGATGCAAGGAGTATGAAAAGTGGCAATAATCGCATACAAACCGACGTCGCCGGGCCGCAGAAATGCCTCCGTCAGCGACATGTCCGAACTCACGCCCGTGAGGCCTGAGAAGTCCCTGCTGCGGCCGGCGAAGAGCACGGGCGGGCGCAACAACCTGGGCAGGTTGACGGCTCGACACCGCGGCGGGGGTCACAAGCAACGCTACCGCGTAATCGACTTCCGCAGGGACAAGGATGACATGGACGCCACGGTTCGGAGCATTGAGTACGATCCGAACCGGAGCGCGCGCATCGCATTGCTGGAGTACGCCGACGGCGAGAAACGCTACATCGTGGCACCATCGGAGTTGAGCGTGGGCAACACGCTGCGCAGCGGGGAGAGAGTCGAGCCGAAGACGGGCAATTGCATGCAGATGGGACACATACCTGTGGGGTTGTCGGTCCACAACGTGGAACTCACGCCTGGCACAGGCGGCCGGCTTGTGCGCAGCGCGGGTTCCTCGGCGCAGGTGAGCGCACGGGAAGGCAAGTACGTGCACCTGATCCTCCCCAGCGGCGAGGTGCGCCGCGTCCTCGGCACATGCCGGGCCACCATCGGGCGCGTCAGCAATGTGGAACACGAAAGCATCAAGCTCGGCAAGGCAGGTCGCAACCGGTGGCTGGGCAGGCGCCCCAAGGTGAGGGGCGTGGCGATGAACCCCGTCGCCCACCCCATGGGGGGCGGGAAATCAAGAAGGAACGGCGGCCGGCATCCTTGTTCGCGTACCGGTCTGCTCGCCAAGGGAGGAAAGACCCGAAAGCGCCACAAACACAGCGACTCGTTGATCGTCAAGAGGAGGAAATAGGGCGCGATGAGCCGGTCCTTGAGAAAAGGCCCTTACGTTGACTCTAAGCTGCTCAAGAAGGTGCTCCGCCAGAAGGAGACGGACAGCCGTGAGCCACTGCAGACGTGGTGCCGCGCTTGCACCCTGGTCCCCGATTTTGTGGGACACGTGTTCCTGGTGCACAACGGCAGAAGGTTCGACAGGGTCTTTGTGACCGAAGAGATGGTTGGGCACAAGCTCGGAGAGTTTGCCCCTACGCGCACCTTCAGGGGCCACAGCAGAGCACGCAGCGAGCGGCGAACAGAGGAAGACTGAGCATCGCAAGGTTTTGAGCGCAGGGAAGAACGGAGATGCAGTTCAAGGCAACGCACAGGTTCGCTGATATCTCTGCCTCGAAGGCGAGGAGCGTAATAGACTTGATTCGCGGCAAGCATGTCAACGATGCACTGGGGATACTTCGGGCGACCAGCAAAAGAGCATCGTATGTGATAGACAAGGTTCTTCGATCGGCCATGGCGAACGCGGACCAGAGTCTTGAGGCAGACATGGAGAACCTCTGGGTCAAGGAAGCGTACGTCGATCCAGGTCCTACGCGCCGCAAGTGGTGGCCGCGGGCTAGAGGAAAGGCGGCGGAGATCAGGAGCCGCACCAGCCACATCCGAATTCTGCTTGACGACACCCGGTAAGGCGGAGGAGACATGGGACAAAAGGTCTGCCCCACTTCTTTCAGGATCGGCATCACGGAGGATTGGCGGTCGCGCTGGTACGCCGACAAGAAGCACTTCGGAGAGTATGTGGTCGAGGACGAGAAGATCCGCAGGTTTATCAAGCTCAACTATCACTTTGCGGGCATACCGAAGATCGAGATTGAGAGAATGCGCGATAAGCTTGTGGTCTTCATCTTCGCCGCAAGGCCCGGGCTTCTGATCGGTCGTAAGGGTGCCGAGGTTGACAAGCTCAAGTCGGAGTTGGAAGGGCTCACGAGCCGCATGGTCGAGGTCAGCGTGGAAGAGGTACAGCGGCCGGAACTGAGTGCGCAGCTTGTGGCCGAGGAGGTCGCTCAGCAGCTCAAGCGGCGGTCTTCGTTCCGCCAGACGCTGCGTCGGACGGCCGAGATGACAATGGACGCGGGCGCCAAGGGAGTGAAGATCCTGATCTCCGGCCGACTGGGAGGATCGGAGTTGGCAAGAAGGGAGAAGAAGATCCTCGGCAGTATTCCCCTGCATACGCTCACGGCCAGGGTGGATTACGGTTTCGCAGAAGCCCAAACCAAGTACGGCACCATCGGAGTGAAGACCTGGATAAACCTCGGCCTGCTCGCCCCCGGCGAGAAGATGTGGGAGGCGAAGAATGCCCCTAATGCCTAAGAGAGTCAAGTACCGCAAGACGCATCGCGGCAAGATGCGCGGCAAGGCGACACGCGGCAACGAGGTATCCTACGGCGAATACGGACTGCAGGCACTGGGCCAGAGTTGGATCACGTCCCAGCAGATCGAAGCCGGCCGGGTGGCCGCAGGCCATTACCTGCGCGATGAGGGGAAGCTCATCATTCGGATCTTTCCGCACAAGAGTGTAACGACCAAGCCTGCTGAAACCCGGATGGGCACAGGGAAGGGTGAGCCTACCTTCTGGGTTGCCGTGGTCAAGTCCGGAACGATGCTCTATGAGTTGAGCGGTGTCCCCGAGGAGATGGCGAAAGAGGCGCTCGCTCGGATTGCGCACAAGATGCCGGTGAGAACCAAGATGGCCTACCGGAGAATCAAGGTATGAAGGCCAAAGAGGTGAGAGGACGGGAGCCGGATGATCTGCGCAAGGAACTGCGCCAGCTCCGCAGGACGCTGTTCGACCTCAAGTTCCAGTGGCAGGCGGAGGAAAAGCCGGATACCTCGCAGCGGCAGCGGTTGAGACGAGACATCGCCAGAATCCTGACGGTCCTTAGAGAGATGGAGGCTGCTTCAAGCACTGGAGGGCATTCCGGCTGATAGGCCGCACTCGCCTTAGAAGACGAATAGCTGGCCTACCGCCAGGAACGAGACCGAGATGAGACGAAGAGCGCAGGGCATTGTAAAGAGCGACAAGATGGACAAGACAATCTCTGTGGTTGTCGAACGACTGGTGCGTCACCCCCGCTACGGGAAGTACGTCCGACGAAGGTCAACCTTCAAGGCTCATGACAGCCACAACGAGGCGAGGGCAGGTGACCTTGTGGAGATCGAAGAGTCACGTCCTCTCTCGAAGACGAAGTGCTGGAGGCTGCTGCGGATCGTGCGGCGAGCGCAGGCTCAAGAGATCGAAGCCGTACAACAAGCTGGCGAGGCATAGGAAGGAACGTGCAACGCACGGTCATCGGGAGCGCTCATCATGATCATGGAAAAAACGGTGCTGGAAGTGGCGGACAACACGGGCGCCCGGACAGTGCGTTGCTTCAAAGTGCTCGGCGGCACGGGGCGCAGGTATGCACATGTGGGAGACGTAGTCGTGGGCAGTGTCCAGCGGGTCTTGCCCGGCAGCGACGTGAAGCATGGAGAGGTGGTGCGAGGTGTTGTGGTGCGGACTAAAGCCCCCGTGCGACGAGCCGACGGAAGCTACGTGCGCTTTGATCGCAACGCCATCGTCCTCCTTCAGCCGGACGGGAATCCGAGGGGGACACGCATATTCGGCGCCGTACCCAGGGAACTGCGCCATAAGAACTTCATGAGGATCGTCAGCCTCGCAGCAGAGGTGGTATAAGCGGGGCCACGCGCAACGGATGAACGTGAGAAACAAAGCGCACATTCGACGCAATGACCAGGTGGAAGTCATAGCCGGCGACTCAAAAGGCAAGCGAGGACGGGTGTTAAGGATCATGCCTCCTGGGAACAAGGTCGTGGTCGAGGGCGTCAATCTCGTCTGGAGACATCTCAAACCAAGCCGGGAGCGTCCGCGCGGAGGCCGGGTCGAACGTGAAGCGCAGGTTGCTGTTTCCAACGTTATGCTCTTGTGCCAGAACCGGGCATGTGAGCGCCACGATCGACCCGTACGCACCCGCATGGCCGTCAACCCTGACAGTACCAAGGACCGAGTGTGTATCAAGTGTGGCAGACCGATCGTGAGGCAACAGTAGCATGGCGAAGGGTCTGCCTTGCCGGTAACATGAAACGATGAGCGAAGACACTCAAACCGAAGCGACAACCGCCCGCGAACCACGCCTGAAGGCGCGATTCTACAATGAGCTCGCGCCCGAGCTGATGCGCGTGCTGGGCATTGACAATGCGCTGGGTGTACCGCGCCTCGCGAAGATCGCGCTCAACGTCGGAGTGGGCCGAGCCAAGGATGACAAGAAGTTCCTGGAAGAGGCTCAGTCGGTGCTCCGCGTCGTCAGCGGACAGAGGCCGGTGGTGACGCACGCGCGCAGAAGCGTGGCCGGTTTTCAACTGAGAAGCGGCGCCACGATAGGCTGCAAGGTGACACTGAGAGGCGCCAGGATGTACGAGTTCCTGGACCGTCTCATAAGCATTGTGCTGCCCCGAATCCGCGATTTCCGGGGCCTTTCGCCCGACTCGTTCGACGGGCACGGCAACTACAGCATCGGCATACGCGAGCACATCGTTTTTCCTGAGGCCGACCCCGACGCGGTGGAACACATCTATGGAATGGATATCACAATCTGCACGACTGCCAGCAGCGACAGCAGGGCTCTGGCGCTGTTGACGATGCTTGGGATGCCGTTTCGGCAAGAAAGCGGAACTGGAGGTTCTGAAGAAGCACCTGGTGAGGAGAAACGGTAGAACAGATGGCGCGGAAGGCGTTGGTAATAAAGTCGGAGAGGACACCTAAGTTCCCATGCCGCTCCAGAAACCGCTGTAAGCTCTGCGGCAGGCCGCGTGGCTACCTCAGGAAGTTCCGCGTCTGTCGCATCTGCTTCCGCAACCTGGCCAGGCGCGCGCTGATCCCCGGTGTGCAGAAGGCGAGCTGGTAGAGCGCTGCCCGTGGGGTCACGCAGTGTGAAGGCGGAGCGCCTCGTGGGCCGGCGAGGGCTGCGGGCAAGATGAGAGATGACCATGGCACGAGAGGTAAGAACAGATGATGACTGATCCGATTGCGGACATGCTGACTCGGATCCGCAACGCCCTCGGGGCTGGGCACAAGACGGTGGAAATGCCCGCATCCAAGACAAACGAGGGCATCGCGCAGGTGCTGAAGAAGGAAGGGTACATCGAAGATTGCCGAACGGCCGGCGACCCCCCGCACAGGCTGCTCAAGATCTACCTTAGGTACGGGCCGCTTGGCGAGAGGGCAATCAAGGAGATCGATCGGGTTTCAAAACCGGGGAGGCGGATACACCGTTCCGTGAAGGATCTGCCTTACATACACAACGGACTCGGCATATCGGTGGTCTCCACGAGCCATGGCATACTCAGCGACCGAGAATGCCGCAAGTTGAACACCGGCGGAGAGGTGCTGTGCTCTGTGTTCTAGGGCGCTCGCCCGAATCGGGGCGCACGTAACGGAAGGGAAAGTGGACGGATGTCGAACATGAGCAAGCCCATCCTGGTGCCCCCGGGTGTGGAGGCCATCTTTGCGACACCTTCCCATATCAAGGTGAAAGGTCCCCTGGGACAGCTCGAACTGGATATGCCCAGCGAGTTGAAGCTGCAATACGACGAGCCGAACCATCTGATCACGATAGCCCGCAGCGACGATGATCGGCGGTCACGGTCGTTGAACGGGTTGTACCGGACCCTGGTCGCCAATATGGTGGAAGGAACCTCCAAGGGTTTCGAGAAGCCCATGGAGCTCTACGGAACGGCCTACAGCGTCAACGTGAAAGGCACCAAGCTGGTGCTCCAGGTCGGGTTCTGCCACGAGGTGGTCTTCGACATCCCCCAGGGCATCAAGGTGGAGGTCTCCCAGAACAACGCTCAGCAAGATAACCCTGCAAGATTCGTAATAAAGGGGATCGACAAGAGGGAGGTGGGCCAGTTTGCGGCGGAAGTCCGGGCCGCTCGCCCCCCCGAGCCGTACAAGGGCAAAGGCATTCGTTACGCCCGCGAACAGGTCAGGCGCAAGGAAGGCAAGGCGTTTGCCGGCACGGAGTGATGGTGACACAGGCACAGGGTTGTTGACCGTCTAGTCGGGCGCGGAGAACACGAGCGCATGAAAAGCGGCAAGAGAAAAGGTGAACTCAGGCGCAGGCGCCACGGGCGGATTCGCAAGCGCGTGATCGGCACCGCGGAACGGCCCCGACTGTGCGTCTTTCGCAGTGACAAGCACATATATGCCCAGGTCATAGACGACTACGCCGGCCGGACACTGACAAGCGCGGCCACGCTCAGCAAGGAGTTGCGCGACTGCATCGGCAACGGCGGAACGGTCGAAGCCTCCACCCTGGTGGGCGATCTGCTCGGCCGCAAGTGCACCGAGATGGGCATTTCGAGGGTTGTATTCGACCGAGGAGGTTTCAGGTTCCACGGCCGCGTGAAGGCCCTGGCCGAGGCGGCAAGGAAGCGGTTTGCCGAGGCCGGCGCCGAGGGTTTCTAGGAGACCGGATTGTCACCCAGGATTCGCAAGAGGTAAGAGCGACTCGATCCAGGGAGAGCATATGGCGGATCGCAACAAGGAGACAGGGCTGTTGGATGAGGTGCTCGCCATCCGCGTGCACACGAAGGTCACCAAAGGAGGGCGCACGTTGAGCTTCAGCGCCCTTGTCGCCGTGGGCGATGGGAATGGCACGGTGGGGCTGGGTTACGGCAAGGCGCGGGCCGTGCCGACGGCCATAGAAAAAGCCAACAAAGAAGCCCAACGCAACATGGTGTCCATCCCCCTGATCGGCGACACGGTGTGTCACGAGATTCAGGGGGAGTACAAGGCAGCCAAGGTCCTGATCAGGCCGGCTGCGCCGGGCACCGGCGTCAAGGCGGGCGGAGCCGTCCGCGCAATCATGAACGTGCTAGGCGTGCACAACGTGCTGACGAAGTCACTGGGCAACAACAACCCCATAAACCTCGCCAAGGCGGCCATGAGTGCACTGAAGGGGATCCGGTCCGTCGAAGATGTGCAACGGATGCGTCAGGTCAAGGTGTCGCTCAGGCATCCGCAGTTCCGTCAACAGGTTGCAGCGGCGCATGAGGCAGTTGGAGAAGCATCCGACGCACAACAGTAGCTCCTTAGAGCAGTCTTAAGAAGATCGGCAGACAAAGACAGCCAGGCAACGGAAGCGCAAAAGAATGGACATAGGAGAAGCAAAGGCGCTCACCCACCCGAGGAAATCACGCAAGCGGGTGGGACGGGGCCACGGCAGCGGCCAGGGCAAGACATCCGGCCGCGGCAACGACGGGGCGCGCTCGCGCAGCGGATGGAGCTCGCGTAACATGACCGGCGGCAACATGCCGCTGTTCCGCCGACTGCCAAGGGTGGGCTTTTCCAACGCCCCGTTCAAGAAACTGTATACCATCGTCAACGTGGGACAGTTTGCCTCCTTCCCAGCCAACACTCAGGTCAACGCGGAAACGCTCAGGGAAAGCGGGGTCGTGAGCCAGATCGCAGCCGACGGTATCAAGATCCTGGGGAGCGGCGAGCTGGACCGATCGCTTGCCGTTCGCGCCAACGCGTTCAGCCGCTCTGCACGCGACAAGATCCAAGCCGTCGGCGGAACCGTGGAGCTGATCCCGCCCCCGAGAAAGCCGGTGCGGGCCAAAATGCACCCCCGTCCTCCGCGACAGGAAGGCGAAGGGAAATAGCGGCGACGCTGCGCGATCACAGAGGTAGCTAGATGGCTCTCGTAGAACAGATCGCCAACATCTGGCGAATTCGCGACCTGAGACGCAGGCTTGCCATCACCGTGGGCCTGATTGCCGTGTGCCGAATCGGGTGCTACATCCCCGTCCCCGGCATAGACGTAGAGAGCCTGGGCAGAATCGCCAAGTCCACGGGCTCCACAGGGCTGGGCGGCATACTGATGTGGGTCAACATGTTCTCCGGCGGCGCGCTGGGCAGAGGAGCCATCTTCGGGCTCGGCGTCATGCCTTACATCAGCGCGTCAATCATATTCCAGCTTCTCGCCACCGTCGTGCCCAGTCTTGAAAGCCTGAGAAAAGAGGGCGAGGCTGGATACAAGAAATTGAACCAGTACACAAGGATCGCCACGGTCTTCATCTGTATGTTCCAGGGAGCCTTGGTGGTCAGGGGGCTGTATGTGTTTGGCGTCGTCCCCAGCGTTGTCTCTCAGTCGTTGCTGGCGTCGCTGTGGTTTTCACTATCCAACGGCTTCCTGCTCATGGTGGGCACGATGTTCCTGATGTGGATTGGAGAGCAGATCGACGAGCACGGCATCGGCAACGGGATATCGATAATCATTATGGTGAACATCCTTGACAGGCTGCCGTCGGCCATATGGAATCTCGGCCACGGCATAGCGCTCGATGAGAGCCAGCAAAGCGCCGTGCTGAAGATAGCCGCGCTTGTAGCGCTCTTCGTGACCGTGGTGGTTGCCATCATCTATATAACCCGAGGCGAGAGAAGGATCCCTGTCCAGCACGCAAAGCACGTCCGCGGACCGAGGGTGTATGGGGGGCAGAAACTCTATCTCCCCCTGCGGGTCAACATGGCCGGAGTGATGCCCCTCATCTTCGCCAGCTGCCTGCTGCAGTTCCCTGCCACGATCGCCGCCGCCGCCGCCCATGCCCTCAGCCCTGACAGCCTCTGGTACAAGCTGTTCAACGGTGTCCAGGGCGCGCTGCTCCCGAGCGGAGGTACTCTGCCGTTTAGCTACGTGTTCCTGAACGGGCTGCTGATATTCTTCTTCTGCTACTTCTGGACTGCCATAACATTCAACCCGAAAGATGTAAGCGAGAACCTGAAAGACAACGGAAGCTTCATCCCCGGCATAAGACCCGGCAAGCGGACCTCAGACTACCTGGAAAGCATCGTTAACAGGGTCACGCTGGCAGGCAGCTTCTTTCTGGTGATAATCGCACTTATGCCCATCTCCATCGCGTGGATCATGAACGTCGACCTGACAGTCGCCGGCTTCTACGGCGGGACCAGCATCCTGATAGTCGTTGGCGTGGCTTTGGACCTGGTGACCAAGATCAACGACCACCTGGAGATGCGGCGCTACGAAGGCTTTGCCGCCGGCGCAAGCGGCCGGCGGAGGCTACGACGACGGCGCTGAGCGTGCCGTCCCGCACGCCTTGGGTCTGCACTTGCAGCGAAAGGAAAACCCCGTCTTGAAGCTCGTGTTCTTGGGGCCCCCGGGTGCGGGCAAGGGCACACAGGCGGCGCGAATGGCTGCCGAGTTCGCGCTTGAGCATGCTTCAACGGGAGAGATCTTCCGCAAAGCGGCAGCGGCCGGTTCCGAACTCGGTCAGACCGTCCGCTCCTACCTTGATGCGGGCAGGCTGGTCCCGGACGAACTGACTTCGCGAATCGTCCTAGAGGTGGTCCTTGACAGGGTGCGGGATTACATCCTGGATGGCTACCCCCGCACTCTCCCTCAGGCGCAAGCTTTGGACCGGATGCTGCAGGAGCGGGGCGAGGCCCTCGACGGAGTGCTGTGCTTCGAGTTGCCTGTGGAAGAGGCCGTCCGGCGGCTGACTGGCAGGCTCGTATGCACTGGTTGCGGGGCGAACTATCACCGGCTTTTCATGCCCCCCCGCCGCGACGATGTCTGCGACAAGTGCGGGGTAGGTCTGGTCGCCCGCACCGACAGTAGCGAGAAGGTAGTCAGGACACGCTTGGCCGAATACGCCGCAAAAACAGAGCCCCTGGTGCCTTACTACGAACATAGGGGGCTCTTGCGCAGAGTCGACGCCTCGCTCGACCCCGACAGTGTCAGTGAGAGCATACGGAGAGTGCTGAGGACGCTCTGTGAGGGAAGCAGGCATTAGGGCGGCAAGTGTCCCACGCCGCTTCTGGGCGGGTCCTGGCTCGGGTCTCCGGAGGATTCCTGGTGGCGCGCATTACTACAAAGACGCCCGCCGAGCTCTCGAAGATGCGCCAGGCCGGAAGGATCGTGGCGGAAGCCCTTGAACTGGTCAGGGAGCATGCGCAACCGTCAGTGACAACCGAGAGCCTTAACAGCATGGTGGACGAGCTGATCCAGCGGCGCGGCGCTCGAGCCGCCTTCAAGGGCTACAGGGGCTTCCCGGCGTCCATATGCACCAGCATTAATGAGCAGGTCGTGCATGGAATCCCGGGGCCCGTGCAGTTGAAGGACGGCGACCTGCTGAGCACGGACGTTGGAGTGTTTTTCGACGGCTACGCCGCCGACGCAGCCATCACGACCGAGATCGGTCACTGCAGCCCCGAGGCAAGACGGCTGATAAGCGTCACGGAGGAGGCCCTGCGGGCCGCCCTGGAAGTCGTTCGGGCCGGGGTTCGGCTGGTGGAAGTCTCGCGGGCCATAGAGCAGGTGGCCGTGTCGGCAGGGTTCAGCGTGGTGAGGCAATATACGGGGCACGGCATCGGCACGGCGCTCCATGAGGAGCCCCAGGTCCCCAACTTCGTGACCCCCGCGTCAGAGAGAAGCTGCCCCACGCTGCCCCGCGGCGCGACCATCGCCATCGAGCCCATGGTCAACGCCGGCAAGCACCAGATTGAGGTGCTCAGTGACGGGTGGACGGTCGTGACGAAGGACCGCAAACTGTCGGCCCACTTCGAGCATACCGTGGCTGTGGATCGCGAAGGACCGTTAATACTGACCATGCCCTAAGGCACTTGCCCGGCAGGCGAATGCGTGATATAATGCCGCACTGGTCGGATTTATGCCAAAAGAGGAAGCCATAAGGGTCCAGGCGAAGGTGAAGGAAGCCCTGCCCAACGCCATGTTCCGGGTGGAACTGGAGGACGGGCATGAGGTGCTGGCCCATGTTGCCGGTAGGATGCGGATGCATTTCATACGTATTCTTCCGGGGGATGCTGTGACGATAGAGATGTCCCCGTACGACCTTAGCAAGGCGCGCATCGTTTACCGCCTGTAGAGACGACCTGTTGGGCGTTCAACGGCGGGGGTGCCGGGATCTGCCAAGATGAAGGTTCGTGCATCAGTCAAGAGGATATGTGAGGAGTGCAAGATTGTGCGCCGCGAAGGCGTGGTGAGGGTTATTTGCCGCAACCCGCGCCACAAGCAGCGCCAAGGGTGAATCCGGCCACGCCGGTCTGAACCGAGACAAGGAAGGGAGGCGACAGCAAATGCCACGCATTGCTGGCGTTGACATCCCCGGTAACAAGCACTTGGTTGTTTCCCTGACGTACCTTTACGGCATCGGGCGCACGGCAGCGGAACAGATCTGCAACGTGCTTAGCATTGACGAAAACCTGCGCGCACACGAGCTGACGGAAGATGATCTGAGCCGAATCGGCTCGTATATAGATAAGAACTTCGTCATCGAGGGTGAGCTCAGACGTCTCGAATCGGCCAACATCAACAGGCTGCGAAAGATAGATTCCTACCGCGGCATGCGTCACCGCCGTGGTCTGCCTGTCCGCGGCCAGAGGACTCGTACCAACGCGCGGACCCGAAAGGGCAAGAAACGTACGGTCGCCGGGAAGAAGGGAGTCAAGGACATAAGTCGCTCCTGATAGGCCCGCAGGGCCGAGGCGGCAGGTCGCAACGCCCACGATGCATGTTTTCGAAACCGCAAGGTGGACCGAAAGGAAGTTCTAGATTATCTACGTGGCAGGGCTGAGGCCCTTCGCAAGATGGACCTTCTTGGACCTGCCGGCCAGAGCGACGAGAGGAAGTCCAGCAAGCTTGAAGAGGTCGCCGGATTCTGCGCCATCATCCTGCGTTACGTTCGGAGCCTTCCGGCGCAAGCGAGTTGTATTAGAATACTGGAGTGCTCGTGCGGCAAGAGCTACCTGGGATTTGCGCTGGTCTTGCTGCTGCGCGAACTCGAGGGTAAGAGCGCGACGCTCCTGGGCGTAGATTCGAATCCGGTGTTGATAGAGAGGTGTCACACGCTGGCTGAGGCCCTTGGGCTTGAAAATGCGGAATTCGTATGCAGCCGCATTGCACAGCTAAGGACCGATCGAAGATTCGATCTTGTTGTGGCGCTTCACGCCTGTGATACGGCGACGGACGAAGCATTAGCCAAGGGCATCGAGCTGGGCGCGCCTCTGATTCTCGCTGTTCCGTGCTGTCAGAACCAGATCCGCGGCCAGATCAAGTCCGGACATGCCCTGACGGCAATGACGGATTTCGGTCCCGTGAGGTATCGGCTGGCAAACTTGCTGACCGACGCGCTCAGGGCGCAGTTCCTGCGCAGCGCGGGCTATCATGTCGAGATGGACGAGATCGGTTCACCGAGGCTTACGCCGAAGAACCTGTGCATCTGCGCCCGAAAGGTTAAGAGACAGGGCAAGACAGGACGCGACCGGGAATACAGGATGCTGAGGGATTTCTTCCAGGTCCGGCCCAAGATAGAATCATACTGTCCGCATGTGATCAGTGGAACTCAAGGAGACAAGACGCAAGGTCCCGGCGCCGTCGTGGACTGAGCTACGGAGGAGACCTATAGAGCATGGCTAAGACCAAAGCCAGGAGTAGGCGCACGGGATCACGTGCCATAGCGCACGTCCAAGCCACGTTCAACAACACGAAGGTCACGATTACCGACCTGAACGGGGATGTGCTGTGTTGGGAGTCTGCCGGTTCGTGCGGCTTCAGCAGCACGCGCAAGAGCACCCCGTTCGCCGCGCAGCGTGCAGGCGAGCGTGCCGGCGCGAAGGCCAAGAAGATGGGCATCAGGGAGGTCGACGTGAAGGTGAAGGGCCCGGGCTCCGGGCGGGAGTCCGCCATCAGCGCGTTGGAGAGCGTAGGGCTTATCGTTCACTCGATCGAGGACGTCACCCCCCTGCCCCACAACGGCTGCCGCCCGCCCAAGCGCCGCCGGATCTGAGGGGCGGTAGCCTGGCGGCAATGGTTTTGAAGCGGTCATACATCACGCGAATTCCGGAGAGTAAAGTTACACGTGTCGAGATACACAGGCCCGAAATGCAGGCGGTGCAGGCGAGAGGGACTGAAGCTGTTCCTCAAAGGCGCCCGCTGTGAGACTGCCAAGTGCCCCATAGACAAGGGCAGCAAACCGCCGGGAACGCGCGGTGCGCGTAGGCGGGGCCGACCGTCCCCCTATGGGATTCGTCTCAGGGAAAAGCAAAAGTGCAAGCGTTTCTACGGCGTGGCTGAGACGCAATTCCGACTGTACTTCCTGGAAGCCGGCAGACAGGCGGGCAATACGGGTGAGAACCTGCTGGCCTTGCTGGAGAGAAGGTTGGACAACGTCGTGAAGACGGCCGGACTAGGCATGTCGCGCGCGCAGGCCCGCCAGATGGTTAGTCATAGGCACATCGAGGTCAACGGTCGCAAGGTTGACATCCCAAGCTACCTTGTGAAAGAAGGCGACGTGGTGCGGCCGACGCCAAGGGACAACGTGCTGGATCAGGCTCGCGCGAACCGCGAGGCGCAGGGACACCCTGAGCCGGCCTGGCTCAGCGTCAACGATTCCGACCTCACCGCGCGCGTCGTCAGGATGCCGGTGCGCGAAGACATCAGTGTTGACGTGGACGAAGAGCTCATTGTTGAGCTCTGCTCCCGATAGACACCGCTTGTAGGCCGGGCGATTACCTAAAGCGATACCATTGGAGATGCATAGATGCCCGCGAGAGTCAGATGGCGCGGTTTGGAGCTTCCGCTCCAGGTGAAAGCCGTTCAGGAAACCCTAACCGACCGGTACGGCGAGTTCATTGTAGAGCCCTTCGAACGGGGCTACGGACACACCATCGGCAACAGCCTCCGGCGTGTCATGCTTTCCTCCCTGGAAGGAGCGGCGGTTGTTGCAGTGAAGATAAAGGGCGCCCAGCAGGAATTCAGCGCCCTGACCGGCATCCACGAGGACGTAGCCGAGATAGTGCTCAACGTCAAGGAACTCGTTCTGAAGCTTCATCCCGACTCGGAACGCACGCTCAAGATCGACGTCAAGAAGGTAGGCGACGTCACAGCCGCTGACATTGGCCCGGACCCGGATGTTGAGATCACAAATCCGGATCACAAGATCGCCACGCTCACGGACGAAGTTGAGTTCGTCTGCGAGATGATTGTGAGAAAGGGCCGCGGATACCTGCCTGCCGAGGAGCACGAGGGGCTCCCCAAGAGCATCGGCGTCATCCCCGTCGACGCCCTGTTCTCTCCCGTCCAACGCGTCGCCTACACCGTGGAGAACACGCGCGTAGGGCGCAGGACAAACTACGACCGCCTTATCCTCAAGATATGGACCAACGGGGCGGTCGAGCCGGAGATGGCGCTTGTGGAAGCCTCGAAGATTCTCAGGAAGCACCTGAATCCGTTTGTGGAGTACTTCGAGGTCGGACGTCTGCTGCCGCAAGAGGAGCCGGAGCCGCTCGCTCCCATCAAGGACCTTGCGAGACCACAGGTCACCGAGTCCACCCTTTCCATGCCCGTCAAGGCCCTGGACCTCGGCATCCGCGCCTTGAACTGCCTGGACAGCGAGGGCATCAAGACCGTCGGACAACTGCTTGAACTTACCGAAGAAGACCTGCTGGCAATACCCAACTTCGGCAAGAGGACCCTGGAAGGTCTCCGGGACAGCCTCGCCGAGCATGGACTCGAGATCGGCCTTCTCGCTCCCGAGGAATAGCACCCGACGCATTCTCAATCACCTTTCGATCGCTGCTGGACGAACACTCTCCGCACGGCTATGAGACACAGAAAACGAGGACGAAAACTCAGTCGTACGGCCGCACACCGCCAGGCACTCCGCAGGAATCTGGCCAAGGCGATACTACAGCACGAACGCATCATCACCACGCCCGCCAAGGCCAAGGAGGCCCGGCCGTTCGTCGAGCGCCTCATCAACCTGGCCAGACGGGCACAGCCCTTCAAGAACACTGACAATAAAGCTGACAGGGCCAAGTATCTGCATTACTATCGGTTGGTCCGCAGCAAGCTGCAGGACGATGCCCTTGTGCAGAGGCTGTTCGGCGAGGGGGAATGGCGCGAACAGGAATCATTGGCGGAACGCTATGCAGAACGGGACGGCGGCTTCACCCGGATAATCAGGCTCAGCGGCAGCCGGCTTGGCGTCCACGTCGGCGAGACACTTGATGAGATCCCCGTGCTCAACTACGAGATCGGCGGACAGAGCCGGACTATCAGGCTCATCGGCAATCGCCTCGGCGATAACGCCGCGCAGGTCATCTTCGAGCTGGTCGAAAAGGAGAAACCTGCCGGGCGCGAGGAGGAGGTCGCTCCGAAGATATCGATCTCCGACCAAGCCGAGGATGCGGAATCCGAGACCGATTAACCCGCCGCGGCCGTAGGGCCGCTACTCTCGTCTGGACGCCGAAACCCGCCTCGCCGCTCTTGCACCCCCAGCCGCCGGGCGCGTCCGCGTGGAGCTTCCTGACGTCCCCGGGCATTCGCTCGATGACGCAGTAGCAATGACGGGAGACAGCGTCGCCCGGACCGCAGCGTGGAAGCGAGGGACAATCATACGGCCTGGCAGCAGAAGAGGCCTCTCACAGGCACCGCCCAGGCAAGCCTACCCGCTGCCGGAGACCTCGTCTATCACGGCTTGATATGCCTGTTTTGGCCGGACCCCCACAAGCCGCTTGTCGGTTAACTCCCGGCCGCCCGTGAACAGGAACACGGACGGGATGGCGCTTATGCCGAACTTGCCGGCGGTTTCCGCATTCTCGTCAACATTTATCTTGCAGACTTTTACCTTGCCCGCGTTTTCACGCGCCAGCTCTTCAAGAACTGGCGAAACCATCCTGCAAGGCCCGCACCACGGCGCCCAGAAATCCACCATGACCGGGATGTCGGACTGCAGCACGACCGTCCCAAAATCCTTATCCGTCACCTCTGTCACATTACCCGCCATGTCCGCGTTGCTCCGCCCAAAAGATCCGTGGACCGCCCGGTCGTCTTCAAGCACCCCTACGATGCCTGAGCCAGTTTGTGCTCTACCTTCTTGGCGAGATTGCGCAACAGCGATTTCTCAGCCCGGCGAACGGCATTGCTGATTCTGCCCGGCATCCCTCTCTCCTGTGTGGTGGGCGCAACCTCAATCTCGATCCTACGGTCCTCCATGCTCAGTGCCGACACAAGCCCTTGCCCCTTCTCAACCGCCTCCTTTGTCTTCCCCATAGCGATGAGCGAATCAAGCGCGTCACACCAGCTCACATACCCGGCATACATGTCAGGCCTGAGTCTGATAACATTCTCCACCCGACGTTGGTACAGGAAGCCCCCCAGCATCACCAGCGCGAATACTGTGATCACACCAATGTAAACGCCCTGGTGAAAGCGTTCCGGCTGGAGATCCTTTGGCTTTGCCCGTTTGACTCTGGCGTCGTAGGTTTCGCCGGTCCGGATATTGACGCCACAGTTGGGACACATCAATGTGCCGAGCGTGACGTTGGCACCGCAGGT
>Ga0315289_10000221_pt1 | contig 89803 bp, 109 predicted proteins | sample YL17G11_40_MG_FD_203452 | JGI IMG/M metagenome (GOLD analysis project Ga0315289, IMG submission 203452) | Sediment microbial communities from Yellowstone Lake, YNP, Wyoming, USA - YL17G11_40 | ecosystem: Environmental > Aquatic > Freshwater > Lake > Sediment | place: USA: Wyoming | collected...
ATCTGCTCCAAGCAAACCCTCTGTCTGGCCAAAAATAGCACCAATGACATCTGGTCTTTCTACAACGCCATCAATCTCAATAGTGGCATGAACAATATACTTTGAACTTACTGGGCTTATTTTTCCCATCCTAATCATTCCTCCGATATCAAGAAGGAGCTGTCTATTCAAATAAGCAGATTATGAATTTCACTAACATAATAAATGATTCTACTATTTGAATAATAAGCATTAACGCTCCCTCACTTTACGATTTAGAATATAGAACAATCTTTATTGTTTCTGTGCTTATTTGATTAAATAAGTGAATTAATGATATTTTATAAACATTTAATTGTTCTATATTCTTTTTTGGTAATTATAAAAGTTTGTGGCCCGTAATACGAACTCCCAAGCTCATAGCTTGGCTTTGCCGTAAGCTCCATTGAGTACTCTCAGTAACGGGCCAAAATACACCTTTTCATGCTTTTAAAAGCCTGATAAAGTATATTTTAACTATATTAAGGTATGTGCTAGAACTATATAAAGATTTGTTTTTGCCTAGTTAAGAGCACTTGCTATAGTTATGACTAAAACAAATACCGCTACTATACAAGTTAAAACCATTAAAGACTTCATAGTATCTTTCTTGTTTTATTAGTAATAAAAAACCCTAGCAAAGGCGTTAGCCTTGCCAGGGAAAAGGGGGTTTATTCGAATTGCTTCGAATAGCATGAAAACCCCTTAAATGCCTAAAAAGACATTTAAGGGGAAAAGAGGTGTTTAGATAACTGTAAAAGGCCAATTTAGCCTTTAATAATGAAAAAGAGGGTAAACATTTTTCCCCTTTGTGTTACTATTGTTAAGGCATAACTAATATATAAACCTTTCTATTTTAGCTACTCTATAGTAGCAATTTTATCTTGGTAGGTAAAGTTTAAATATAAAGCTCAATTCTTTTAAAAAATGACCTCCCTAGAAGTTTACAGCTATGGATTAAAGATTCCAAAAGACAGGATTGCTGTAGTCATTGGAAAAAAAGGAAGTATCAAGAAGGAGATTGAGGCAGCAACAAAAACGCAGCTTAATGTTGATTCTAAAGAAGGAGATGTTTTTATTTCTGGAAAAGACGCTCTTAAATTGTATAATGCAAGAGAGGTTGTAAAGGCTATCGGAAGAGGGTTTAATCCAGAACTTGCAATAATTTTACTAAAACCAGACTACGCACTTGAAATAGTTGCTGTTGAAGATTATGTAAAAGGGGATATCAAAAGAGCAAAGGGAAGGCTTATAGGTTCAGAGGGCAAGGCAAGAAGAACTATAGAAACTTTGTCAGGATGCTATATCTCAGTGTATGGGAAGACAGTAGCAATTATCGGAAAGGTTGAAGATGTTTTTGTTGCAAGGAGGGCTGTTGAAGGCTTGCTGAGAGGAGCAAAGCATGGAAATATTTATAAATGGCTAGAGAAACGAAAAAAGGAAATACTGCAAAAAGAGATTTTAGATGGACACAAAATTGGTTAAAATAAAAAAGAGGAAGAAAAAGGGTAAGAAGGCAGCAGTTGAGAAAGAGGCGCATTCCGAGGAAAAAGAGCAAAAGGAAAAGCCTATTGCTTATGAACTTGCCAAAAAACAAAGAGAGATTTCTGTTGCTGAATTTTTTGAAAAGAACAGGCATTTACTTGGCTTTGACAACAAAAGAAAAGCATTATTGACTACAGTAAAAGAAGCTGTTGACAACTCGCTTGATGCTTGCGAAGAAGCAAACATACTTCCCGAGATAAACGTGCAGATTATTGACATGTCTGCTAAGCCGCAAGTTAAAAAAGAAATTGATGCAACCCAAACAACGCTTGTTACAGAAGAGGTAAAGCCAGAGCCGGTTTCACATATAGAGAGATTCAGGGTTATTGTTGAGGATAATGGGCCAGGCATTGTCAAAAAACAAATACCGAATATTTTTGCAAAATTATTATATGGGAGCAAATTCCACACATTGAAGCAGGCAAGAGGCCAGCAAGGCATTGGAATAAGTGCAGCTGCCTTGTATGGGCAATTGACAACTGGAAAACCAATCAAAATTGTTTCAAAGATTTCTCCAAAAGATCCTGCGCATTATTACGAATTAAGAATTAATACAGAGAAAAACGAGCCAGAGATTATCAAAGAAGATACTGTTGAATGGAATAAGGATCATGGAACAAAACTAGAGATTGACTTGGAAGGAACTTATCAATCAGGAGGGCAAAGCGTTGACAGATACTTAATCCAGACAGCAATTGTAAACCCACATGTTACTATAATCTACACTAATCCTGAAGCAAAACAGATGATTTTTCCAAGAGCTGTTGAAGAGATGCCTAAAGAGCCAAAAGAGATCAAGCCGCACCCTTATGGCGTTGAGCTTGGAAGATTAATCAAGATGCTTGGAATAACAAAGGCAAGATCAGTTGCTGGATTTTTAATGAGCGATTTCTCAAGAGTAGGTGGTGGGACTGCAAAAGAAATATGCAGGAATGCTGCAATCCTGCCAGACACAAAACCAAAAAGAATTACGAGAGAGATGGCTGAAAGACTTGAGCACGGAATAAGAAAAACAAAAATAATGAATCCTCCTGCTAACTGCATAAGCCCAATTGGAGCAGAAGCGCTTGAAAAGGGTCTGAGAAAAGAGATAAAAGCTGAATTTTATGCTACTGTCACCAGGCCGCCTGCTGTTTACAGGGGAAATCCATTTATCATAGAAGCAGGGATAGCTTATGGCGGAGAGCAGGAAGTTGAAGGCCAAGTTAGGCTGCTGAGATTTGCAAACAGAGTTCCATTGTTTTACCAACCCGGTGCTTGTGCAATAACAAAGTCAATAATAAATACAAATTGGAAGAGCTACGGCATGAACCAAAGCAAAGGAGCATTGCCAACTGGACCATGCACATTAGTCTTGCATATAGCATCTGTATGGGTTCCGTTTACTTCTGAAAGCAAAGAAGCAATTGCGCACTATCCTGAAATTATAAAGGAGATAAAATTAGCTCTGCAGGAATGCGGAAGAAAATTATCTTTGTATGTCAGCAAGAAAAGAAAGATTGTTGCAGAAGGAAAGAAGAGAAGCTATATCGAGACTTATATCCCACATGTTGCCGATGCATTAAGGCATTTGTTGAAATTAACTGAAAAGGATGAAATGAAGCTACAGAAATTGTTAAAAGAATTGCTCGAAAAACAAAGAGGAACTTTAGAAGAAATCAAAGTTGATGTTTCTGAATTTGAAGAAGAGTATGCATTAGGCAAAGAAGGAGAAGCAGAAGAAGGTGAGGAAAGTGCCAAAAAAGAGTAAATCCAATGTTGTGCCTATGATACTAGATGTTGCAAAAGACATCTATAGCAAGATATTGAAAAAGAAATCTCCTGAACTAGAATCTCCTCTGAGAAGCTTGAATAATGTAAAATATGATGAAAAAGATGGGTATTTTGAATTGCTAGGCAAGACAAAGAAAAGGTCGTTGACTGCTGCTAGTGTCAAGACATTTGCGCAGACATTAAGGATGATGTCTTTGAGCAAAGAACTTGTTGAAAAGGATGATATTGCATCAAAAAGAGAGGCTTATTACATCTCTAAAAACTGGGCAGAAGCAAGATTCAATGAACAGCCAGAATCTGATGCTGTAATGGATGATATTGAAGCAATGCTGATGGTCAATAGGGAGCAGCTTGGATTTATTCCAGAAGAAAAAGGAGGAGAAGTGGCTGGAAAACTGATTGTTGTTGACCAGGACCCAGACACTGGAAAAGAGCTTAAGATTGACTGCACTAAATTTGGTTCAGGAGCTTATTCAATCCCAATCTCTGTCGAGCATCTGAAGTTTGAGACAAATGCAAAGTTCATCTTGGCAATCGAGACAGCAGGTATGTTCCAGAGGCTTGTAAAGCACAAATACTGGAAAGATGCAAACTGCGTTCTTATTTCAATGGGAGGAGTCCCTACAAGAGCATGCAGAAGATTTATCAGGAGATTGTCTGATGACAAGAAAATCCCTGTCTATGTTTTCACTGACGGAGATCCTTATGGTTTTTTCAATATCTACAGGACATTAAAAGTGGGTTCTGGAAATGCTGCCCACATAAATGAGTTTTTCTGCGTTCCAAATGCGAAGTTCCTAGGAGTTACTCCTGCAGACATTATTGATTACAAACTTCCAACCCATCCTTTAAAAGAAGTTGATGTCAAAAGGGCAAAGGATGCTATGAAAAATGATCCATTTGTACAGCACCATAGAGATTGGCAGAAGGCTATTAAGCAGATGATAAGCATGAAAGTAAGGGCAGAGCAGCAAGCGTTGGCAAAGCATGGATTGAATTTCGTAATATCTGATTATTTGCCGAAAAAATTAAAAAACCCTAAATCCTGGTTACCTTAAAATGGAAGATAAAGCTCCTGCGTGTGAAGGTTGTAGTTTTTTTGAAAAGCATGGCAAAAGTTGCTGGTATTATTGGGAATTGAAGAAAGACTGCACAATGCATTCTGAGAAGCAGGGTTTCTAAGTAACATTTATAAATAAACTACTTATCATTTCTATTAAGCGCCTGTAGCCTAGCTTGGATAAGGCGACAGCCTTCTAGGTAGGATAGCTAAGAAAGCTGTAGATCGAGGGTTCAAATCCCTTCAGGCGCGTATTTTTCTTCCACTGGTCACTGGACAAGTGTGTGCATAAGGTATTTAAATAATAATTGCTAAAGGATAAGATATGCCAAATATAAATTCTCAAAAGAACCTATCTTTCTTAATAAAGAATTTAAAACGATTTAATACATTAGAGCTTGTAGGAGTATTTTTAGGAGACGGCTCCATAATTTACAATCCTCCTAAGATATACAAATTTGAACTTAATGGAAACGCAGACGACGAACAAGACTATTATTCAAAAATATCTATTTTCTTAAAGCGAAAATTTGATTTAAACCCTAAAGTATACATTAAATATGAAAAATTAGGAAAAACTTTAAGATTAGTCGTTAATAACAAAAACTTTGTTTATTTTCTTATAAAAAATTTAAAACTCAATTTTAGAAATAAAACTTTTGAAGGGTACATTCCAGAAGATTTTTTGAAATGGAATAAATCAAAACATATACTAAGAGGCTTATTTGAAACAGATGGTTGTCTGTACTTTACTAGAACAAAACCCACTAATTTAGCTAATTATCCTAGGCTTGAAATTAAAACATCCAGTAAAAAATTAGCTAACCAGGTTGTTTATTTATTAAAGCAAAGAAAGTTTAGAGTTAATACAAGAACTTCTAAAGGTGATAAAACTATAGGAATCTATTTGAGTGGAAATAAAATGGTTGAAAAGTGGATAAATGAAATTGGGTTTAGTAAACTAAAAACCATAACAAAACATCAAATTTATAAACGATTAGGTTATTATTTACCTCGTTCATCACTTTCCAAAAGGTTGAACATATTAAAGGGGACGTAGCCAAGCAGCAAAGGCGAGCGATTCTTAGATGTTTATACTCATTTAAGGACTCGATGCTGCAAGTTGCTTGTCAAAAGCGGAGCCCGCTTAATCCTGGGTGCAAGTTTGTGAAGCGAGCATCACTTCACGATGCAAGTCCCGGCGTCCCCTCTTTTTAATATGAAACTTCTAATATCAAAACCGAAAAAGGAATTTATCAAAGAATTAAATAAAGAGATAACTGTTATAAAACAAAAAAAGTACTCTGTTGAGGACATAACAAAGGATTTCTCTACACAATATGGGGTTATCCCTAAAAAAGAGCTGAAGAAAAAGTCAGGCAGCATTGTAAAGAGCAGCATGGGAAAGGAATTCATAATCTTGGATGCTGATTTTATTGATGAATACAAAAAAATCAAGAGAACATCGCAGATAATGACCTTGAAAGACATTGGTTATATCATCTCATATACTGGCGTTGATAAAAACTCTAAAGTAGTTGATGCTGGAACTGGATGCGGAGCAAATGCCATCTATTTAGCGCACATCTGCAAAGAAGTTACAAGCTATGACATCAATCCAGAGAATATTCAGGCTGCAAAAGAAAACATAAAAAAATTAGGCATGAAGAACATCAAGGTCAAAGAAAAAAGCATTTTTTCTGGAATTGATGAAACGGATGTTGATTTAATTGTTCTTGATTTGCCTTCTCCTTGGAATGCGCTTAAAGCAGCTGAAAAAAGTTTGAGAATAGGAGGATATCTTGTTTGCTATAATCCGCAGATAACACAGACTGCTGATTTTGTCAATGCAATTGCAGCAACTAAATGCTTTCTTTACGAAAGGACAATAGAATTGATTGAAAGAAACTGGAAAATTGATGGAAGGATAGTGAGGCCTGAAAGCGAAGGTATAGGACATACTGGATTTATTAGTTTTATTAGAAGAGTTTAGAAATTGCTTTTGAGACATTTGGAATGTCTTCTTTAGAGCCAAGATCAATCCAATAGTTTTTTAGCTTCATTGCTTTGACTTTTCCTTTTTCTGCCAGGATGTTTATTGCATCTGTTAGTTCATACTCTGCTCTTGGAGAAAGCTCAATCTGGTCCAAAGCTTGCCAGATTTCTGGAGTGAATTTGTATAATCCAATGTTGATTAAATCTCCTACAAACTCTTTTGGCTTTTCAACAATCTTTACTAATTTATTTCCTTTGACTATCAAAACACCATATCTGCTTGGGTCTTCTACTTTTTTTCCGATTATATAACTGAATTCATCTTTATTATTTATTGATTTTAAGTCTTCTACTGAAAAGAGGTTGTCTCCTCCAAGCACAATAAAGCTTTCATCTTTGCAGAAATCCCTTGCCTGCATCACTGCATGGCCTGTTCCAAGCTGCTCTTTCTGCTCAATTATTTCTGCATTAAGATTGTTTTGCTTTGCAAAATCCTCTATTTTTTCTTTTAAGTAGCCTGCGATAATCCCGAATTCATTGAATCCTGCTTTTTTCAGGTTTTCAATAACATAATGAAGAAACGGCTTTCCATTTATTTCAATAAGAACTTTTGGGACTGTTTTTGTCAAAGGAAGCATCCTTGTCCCTTTTCCTGCTGCCATTATCACTGCCTTCATGTTCTACCTTATCTCAACATCCCCTGATTCTAGTTCAATTTCAGCTATGCAGTCGCTAAACGCTTTTTCTCCCATTCCAATAAGCTTGTCAGCATATTCCCTTTCTTTTGCATCTGTGATAATCCTGAAAAGGCCTTTTTCTGTTTTTGAAGCCCTGTACCATATCCAGCCAGGGCCTTCTTTTGTTTCTTCCCTGATTATTTTCAAGCCTCCCGTTTCATCTCCTGTCTTTCTTATCTCTTTGATATGCGGCTGGTTTCGCCAGTACTCTTCTAACTTTTCCCTTAGTTTTACTGCGATTTCTGGATTGCATTTAATATCAGTTCTCGCATTATAATATGGAGGAAATTCTTCTAATATCTCAGTGACTTTCTTTTTTCTTTTTGCCATAAGGTGAAGTATCTGGATCAATGATAAAACACCGTCTCTGCATTTGGAAGGGGGAACAATGCCTCCTGAACTTGAGCCTTCTCCGCCAACAGGGGCATTCAGCTCTTCCATTTTTGCTACAACATTTATTTCTCCTACCTCAACTTCAACTGTCCCTGCCCCATACTTGCTGGCTACCTCAGTTATCAAATTAGAAGTGGCATCATTTACGACAACTACTTTATCTTTGCCTTTGTATTCTGACAAAGTTGCCTCTACAATCAAAGCAAGGATGTATTGGCCAGAAAGCATCCTGCCTCTTTCCCGGGAGAAATTTGAATTGTTTGGAATGACTAATTCTACCCTGTCTCCATCGCAGTCCCATCCTGCTCCAATATCTGCATTAAGGTCTTCTACATAATAAGCAAGATAAGCCAATGATTTCTCGTTTGGCTCTATCAACCTGTTGAAAACTCCTAGTTCCATGTTTTTTTCAACTATTTTTACATTCAATCTCTTCAAGATGTCTTTTATGACTGTTGCTGCTGTTCCGCCATTAGGGTCAACAACAACCTTAAAATGGGCATTTTGTATTTCAATAATCCCTTTTTCTCCGATTGCGCTCAAAACAAAGTCAATGTAAATTTTTCTTAGTTCAGAGCCCAGGTATTCTAATTTTCCCCTTGTTTCTGACATAATATTTTTAGGATTTTTTGAGTTGGTTATGACTTCTTGTATTTCTTCTGGTTTCAGAACAGATCCTGTTTCCCTTAATAATTTCCACCCATTCCAGATTGGTTCGTTATGCGAGGCAGAGATTATAATTCCTCCATCTGCTTTGTAATGCCTTACTCCAAGCTGTATTGCAGGGGTTGTGTTAAAACCGACATCATAAACATCTACTCCTTGCTGCATAAATATCTTTTTCATCTCTTCTTTTATTATAGGGGAAGAGGGCCTAGTGTCCTTTCCCAGAACAATCAGCGGTTTTGGATTCTTCTTTTTCAGAAAATGCGCAAAGCTTAAGGCATAATTCTCAATTACTGCTCTAGTCAAATCTTGGTTAAATAGCCCTCTAATGCCTGAAAAGGATTCTGTTAGCATAGTATATTCAGATTTAAATCAGTTTATAATTTTTTTCAAATTTTCTTTTCTGCATCACTTCAAGCTTTGACTCAAAGTCCATGCAGTTGCCATATCCATTGCACCAACTAGTGCTGCAGTCTCTCTGGTAATGATAGCATATGCCCTCTGCTATCTCTTCTAATTTTAATCTTGTTCTCTCTGCTGTCCCCAATACTTCTGCCATGATGCTGCAACTGGGTTGTACATAGTAGGCCTATAAGTTGGCTGTACACCTTGCTTATCTGCTTGAGCAGGCATAGCTGCTTCAACTTTTTCTACTAGTCCCTCTTTTGGTTTAATTGTAGTTCCCATAATTAAAACAGAAAGGTTTTTATATATAAATGTTATTAAAACATTTATAATAGTATTAAAAATGAATTTATAATAGTGAGAGCATGTTTGTCGTCGATAAATCAAAGGCAGAGGTAACGTCTCTCCCTGCAAAGGAGATAAAGTTAGCTAATCTAAAGCATCTGAGTTCTAAGGTAGCTCACAGCATATTAAAAGAGTTGGCTAAGAATGCTTCTTATCCAAGAGAGCTTGCAAAAAAAATGAAAATAGATGAGCAGATTGTTTACTACCACATTAGGAATCTGGAGAAAGCAGGGGTTATTGAGGTTGTTAAGAGAGAAAGGATACAGGGATCTTTTGCAAATTTTTATGCTTTAACACACCCTGCTTTTGTGATTAAGTTTAAGGAGTTTGAGACAACAAGGAAGTTTTCAGAATTAGAGAAAACCCAGGAAAAATTTCTTGACCCTTTTATAGAAGATGGGAAGTTCAATGCAACAATAATAGTGGGAAGCCCTGATCCGCATGGGCCAGACAAGGCAAGAAGCAGAGACGGCTATTATGCAATTGATTTGAGCTTATTTTTCGGGACATTTTTAAATTACACTCCGGGCTCTAGCGTTAAATTGGATACAGAAGCAAGGACAGAGGATCTAGAGAACAACATTATTTTGATAGGGGGGCCTATTGTCAATACTGTCACTGAAAAATTCAATTCCAAGATGCCTCTTAATTTTGACAGCAGCAATAATTGGGCTGTTCATTCAACAATATCCAAGAAAACCTATACTTCTGATGAAGCAGGGATAATAATAAAAACTAAAAACCCAATAAATCCAAAAAAATCATTATTGCTGATAGCAGGAAAAAGATATTCTGGAACAAAAGCTGCCATAATCGCTTTTTTAAAACACTTTTCAGAGATTGCAAAAGGGAATAAATTTAATGATAAGATATATGCAAAGGTTGTAGAAGGCATCGATTTAGATTCTGATGGGGTAGTTGATGAAGTTGAATTTTTAGAATAGGCCTATTCAAAAAACATGCTTAGGATATATTCATCTTTTCCTTTATAGTAATGGTCTCTTAGTTTTGCTTCTTCTTCAAAACCCATTCTTTTATAGAAATTTCTCATCTTTATGTTTGTAGAATGGACCATAGTGTATAATTTCCTTAGCTTAAGATTCATTTTTTTGAAGAATTTATCAGCATCTTGGATTGCTGCTGTAATAAGGCCTTCTGCTACTTTGTCTCTTTCTGGACCAGCTATAGCGCACATCCTTTCTATCCTTCCTAATTGGTGTTTTGGCAGTCCATGCATATCCCAGCTGATAAGGCCAATCAGCTTTCCATTTTTCTCTGCAACTACAAAAATATCCTTTTTTCTTTCTCTTAAGAATGCCTCTTTCCCTTCATCTATTGATTTTATGTTGAAACATTTAACTAACAATTCAGCTACTTGCTTTGCATCCTTTGTTTCAGCTCTTCTGTATAGCATGTCCTACACCCCCCCAAATATATATAAGAAATTCTTATATATAAGGATTACGTTATACACTATATATGAAGCAGGAGATTAGGGTGTTGGGCATTGATGACGCTCCTTTTGAGAAGTTCAAGAAAGGCAAGGTTCTTATTGTAGGCACTTTGTTCAGAGGAGGGAGATGGCTTGACGGGGTTTTGTCTGTCAAGGTAAGGGTAGATGGCAATAACGCTACTTCTAAATTGATTGAGATGGTGAATAGGAGCAAGTTCAAGCCGCAGCTACAGGCTTTATTGCTGAATGGGATTGCTCTTGGCGGTTTTAATGTTGTTGATATCAACAAATTGAATAAGAAAACAGGAGTTCCTGTTATTGTTGTAATAAGGAAATATCCTGATTTTGCAAAGATCAAATCAGCTTTGCAGAAATTAAAGAAGATGAGCAAGTACAGGTTGATTGAGAAAGCAGGGGAAGTGCATAAAGTTGGAAAGATTTATGTGCAAACTGCTGGAATTTCTCTTGAGGATGCATCAAAGATACTGAAAGTGATATGTACAAGAAGTCTTTTGCCTGAGCCAATAAGAGTTGCACATCTTATTGGAGCTGGAATTGTCTTTGGAGAAAGCAAAGGGGATGCTTAAGAATAATAATATTTCCCAGAAGACTTTTGTTCTCTGTCTAAAACAGACTCTTCTTTGTTGACTCTTGGCCTATTGCTTTCTGGATCTCTCCTGAATGTTATTGCCAAGTCTTTCAGGAAATGATTCATGCCCTCTTCCATCAAAAATGGGCCTTTTGCATGGCCTTCTATTGCTGGCTTTCCATCAAATATCAAAAGCTTTTGCGAGATATAATCAATGAACAGCAAATCATGGTCAACAATCAATGCAGAAGTCCCTCTTTTTTCCATTATATCTTTTATTATTCTTGAAACAATCAATCTCTGCTCAACATCCAAGTATGCAGAAGGTTCATCTAACAGATATAAATCAGCTTCTTTTGCCAGACATAATGCAATCGAGACCCTTTGCAATTCCCCCCCTGATAATTCATTTAGTTTTTTGTTTAATAAAGGTTTGATATTTAAAGGATTGATTACATCATTTGTATGCTTTTTAATTGCATCTTGCAGAACATTGGCAACCAATTCATCTGAGCTTGATTCTAGATATTGCGGCTTGTAGCTTACTTTTATTTTTTGCAATATCTCTCCTTTGTTAGGCTTAATCTCGTGCGCCAGTATTTTTACAAAAGATGTTTTACCAATGCCATTCTCTCCTAAAACACCGACAACTACTTTCTTGTCTATCTCTCCTTCTTTAGCTTCTAAGTTGAAAGAACCCAACTTCTTCTTGATGTTTTTCCATGATGTCAGGATATTTTCTTCTGTTTTCTTTTTAAAAGGAGGCCTTGTCTCAAACTTTATTGGATGATCCCTGAATCGCATATTCTCTTCTTTTAGATATCCTCCTAAATAGGTGTTTATTGCTGTCCTTGTTGCCCTTGGCTGCGCAACAACACCATAACAGCCTTCTTTTCCATACATTATATGGACCAAATCTGTCATATAATCTAAGATAATCAAATCGTGCTCAACAACAAGAACTGCTGTATTTTCATCTGCCAATGATTTTATGAATTTGCTTACTTTTATCCTCTGCTTTATGTCTAAATAAGAAGTTGGCTCGTCAAAGATGTAAAGATTTGCTTTTTTTAATACAGCTGCTGCAATTGCCACTCTCTGAAGCTCGCCGCCAGATATTTTCGAGATTTCATGATCAAGAATCTTCTCAATATCAAGAACTTTTGCAATCTTTTCAAGTTCTTTTTTCTCATCTACTTTTTTCAACAAATCCCTTACTATCCCTTTTTGTGATTTGGGTATTAAATCAACCTGCTGGGGCTTGTAAGATACCTTTATTTCTCCATTTTTTATTTTTTCAAAGAATGCTTGAGCTTCTGTTCCTTTAAAATAGCCAATCAGTTCATCGTATGATGCTTCTTTTTCTTTTCCTAGATTCGGTTTTAGGACTCCTGCCAATACTTTTATTGCAGTTGATTTTCCAATGCCATTTATTCCCAAAACGCCAACTACTTTTCCAAACATAGGTGTTGGCAAAGAGAACAGTTCAAATTCATTCTGGCCATATCTGTGGATTGGCTGCTTGTTTAGTTCATCAGGGAGATTGATTATATGTATTGCTTCAAATGGGCATCTTTTTGGGCAGATGCCGCAGCCTGTGCAGAGCTCTTCGCTTATCTTTGCCCTTTTATCTTCTCCTTTTGAGATGCATTCTTCTCCCATCCTGTTTATAGGGCACACTCTAATGCAAAGCCAGTCTCCGCAGTTTATTGGCTGACATTTATCCTTTTCAACAATGGCTAATCTCTTTACCATAGCCAATGTTTTTATGACAAAGCTTTAAATAGTTTCGCTTTTTAGGAGGAGATATGGCTAAGTGCGAGATTTGCGGAAAAAAGATAACTGAAACATTTTTAGGAAAGATAATGGGCACATATATCAAGAAAAAAGGAAAGCAGCATACTGTCTGCTTTGAATGCCAAAAAAAGTTTAAGACAAAAGAGGAAATTCTGAAGAATATAAAGTGAGGGCGCCCTTGTAGCTCAGCGGCTAGGAAAATTTAAATATTACTTGTTCTATTCATTAATAAATGCCCCTGTAGCTTAGCAGCAGAGCAGCAGATCTTAAATGAGCTGAACTTCGTAAGCTGAGGATCGAGAGTGCAACTCTCTCCAGGGGCTTAATTTTTATTTTCCAAGAGACTAACATGAAAAATAAAACTTTTAACAAAGAATTGGATTCTCAGCGAGTTTTCTTTAAGAGAAAGAATTTACGGAAAGAATTCTTTATACTATTAAGGGAACAATTCGGTACCTGGAAGGCTGTGCGAAACCATTTTAACATTTATAAATCAAGGCTTGACTGTTTTAGAGACGGAAGCATTTCAATTCCTTATAAAACATTTAATGAATTGAACAAATCTCTCACTGAAAAAGATTATTTCCTTGAGCAAATCATTCTTAAAAATCAAAATTGGGGCAGCGTTAAAGGGGGTATAACAACTTATAGAAAACATAAAGAAATCTTTGAGAAAGGCAGGGAGAAAGCCAGAAGGAAAGGCAGTCCTACCCGCTACAAATTTGATATTAACTTACCCCTTAGTAAAGAATTGTGCGAATTTATCGGAGCGTTTATAGGAGATGGATTCACAAATCGTTACGGTTATAATTGTATGACTCAAATTACGGGGCACAAACAACTTGATAAACATTACTATATTAATACCTTAATCCCAATAATCAAATCCATAAGCCCAAATGCGAATCCTCTGATTTATATCAGACCTGATGCAATAAGACTTACCATAAACTCTAAGGAGTTCCACAATCTGCTAACCACTCGCTTTGGTTTTCCATCAGGAAAAAAGACTTTTTCAGTTATAATTCCTGAAGAGATTATTAATTCAAACAACTGTTATTTAATTAATGCTTGTTTAAGAGGCATTTTTGATACTGATGGTTGTGTCGCTTTTGATAGGAGGAAAATTTATAAGACGCCTTATATCCGTATTGTTTTGCAGATGGAAAGCAAAGAACTTATCAAGCAAATACACTCATTGCTACAGAATCAAGGGATTAAATCAACTATTACAACTGATTTAAGAAAAATCCAAATCAACGGAACTGAAAACTGTAGAAAATTTGTTAAGCAAGTTGGATTTAGTAATAAACGCCACCTTGATAAACTCAAAAATCTTTAAATGTCGGGGGTTCAATTCCCTTCAAGGGCTTACTATCATGAAAAAAGAAACATGGTTTGGAAGATGCATTTTTCTTAGCTGGTATTGCGAAAAAGGCAGCTGCAAGTTCTGTTTCAGGTCAACTCTCAAGCATAGGATAAAGCATGCAAAGAATGCTAAACGAAGCCTTGTTTCAATAATAACTGATTCGATAATCAACAAAAATATGGGCTGGAGAATAGAGTTCTTGACAGGCGGCTATGGTATATTTGAGTTTGATGAGATTATCAAGATTGCAAAATTAGTGTCAGAGATTTTTGGCCATAAGATATGGATAAATCTTGGAGCATTGAAAAAAGAAGAGATGGAAAGATTGAAACCATATGTTGAAGGGATATGCGCTTCCATAGAGACAGTTGACAAAGAATTGCATGATTCAATCTGTCCTGACAAGCCAATTGAACCCTATGAAGAGATGCTGAAATTAGCCAAGAATATGGGTTTCAAGACAAGCATGACCATTGTCATCGGCTTAGGAGAGAAAAAAGAAGATTTTGAATTATTGGCTGATTTCATCAAGAGATATGATTTAGACCAGATAACATTCTATGCATTGAAGCCAGTCAAAGGAACTCCTTACACAAAAAGCCCTGAGCCTGAATATTACACTTGGTGGATCAAAAAAACAAGAGAGAAATTTCCTAAGATTAAGATAATGGCTGGCTTGACTCCAAAGAAAGTTGATTATGTAAAAGACCTTTTGGAAGCAGGAGCAGACGCAATAACAAAGTTTCCTGCAATAAAGCAGTTCAATTCTGAGAATGCTAAACTGATTGAGAAGATGGCTAAAGAAGCAGGCAGGGAATTCAAAGGAAGCTTGACTAAATTGCCTGATGTTGACTGGGATAATGAAGTTGATAAGCTGGATATAAGCGATAGCTTGAAAGCAAGGGTAAAATTGAAGGTAAGAGAATATCTAGAAAGCATGGTTTAAATGCTTTTATACAGCCTATAAACACATAATTCTGCACTTTTAGAGCTTTGAAATCAGAGGTTTAAAGCCTTATAGTACTACCTAATAGTAGTAAAAAAAAGAAAGATTTATATAGGAGTAATACGCTATAATATCTACTATGAATGAACAAGATATAGAATCTAGATTGAGGGAAGGCTTAGGAGAGCTAAAAGTGATGAGTGCTTATACTCAAGCTTTTAACAGTCTCGTTGATATTTGCTTGATGAAAGGTGTTTATGAGAGATTGCCTATCCCTGTACAGAGAACATCTAAGAATGCGTATACTTCTGCTGAAAGACACCAAAAAGCAATTGCAAGAGTGCAAGACGTGTGTGATGGACAAGGTTCTTTTGAAGAAAAGCTAAAAGCGATGTTTGCTGAGCTTTCAGGAGATATCAGAAATTCTGCTTGTTTTTTCGCGCTTTTGGACTTCTGTGAAAGAGAAAATGAAAATTTACCTGACGAAGTTAAAAAAATGCTTTATGCCGCAACAAAAGCAAAAGAAGGATATTTTAGGGCAAATGAAAGAATAGGAAGAATGCTTGAAAAAGAAGGATCAAAAGCATTTAATCAATATTTGGGGTCAGATAAAAAATGAAACATAGACTAAGCATCACAATAGAAGAGGAAACAGTGCTCAAGCTAAAAGAAGCAGTAAGATTAGGTTCTGATTTCAGGAATCAATCTCATTTTGTTGAAGTTGCTATAAAGGAAAAAATTGAGAGAGGCGATAAAAAATGAGTGAAGAGCACAGATATGAAAATAGGGTAGGAAAATATTTTGGACCTGGGACTAATCAAGGGTCTGATGACTCTTTAATTTTGGATCAAGTAGCTATCAGCCATAGGTTCAAGCAGCATTTGCCTAAACTTAAACCAACAATTGCTGATCTGCATGCTTTTCGTGATGCTTATATCAAAGCTCCAACACGAGAATCTGCAAATTACAGTCTAGCAAAACTGATAATTGAATTAAAGAAAGCAGATTTGTGGATTAATGATCCTCTCGAAAAAGACAAATTTGTAAAAAAGCTTGATGAAGCACGTGAAGCGTATATCTTCCCTCTTTTAGCTACAGAATTCGAAAGCCAGGGAAGTTAAATTAAAATGATAACCCAATCAGTGCAGATACTGAGGAAATGAAAATGCTCATGTTCAAAATAAAGCTAACTGACCCAAAAGAACACAATCCTGAAGATTTTGTTTATTTAGTTCATGGGCTGCATAATTGGCATGGAGATGAAAAATTTAGTTTTGATCAAATACAGGACAGAATTAGTAACGTACAAGATCCAACTCAATTTTATAGGGCATCTATGATTGGGCATCTTGATGAAGAAGCTGCAAAAAAGAGATTTATATATCATGGAAAAATTAGTCAATTAGCTACTTTCGGAAATGTTGGCTTGATTCTTAATCCTGCGCATGATGGTTTGGTCTATGTTGCCTGGAATTGTGATTTAGGAAGCCCGGGGGATCATGAAGAATTGAAAAAATTTGCTGAAAAACACAAAGATAAAGTGAGAGCTCCTTTTAGTTTGTTAATTGAAACAATTGAGCACGAATATGTAAAATATAATGAGATGATTGTTAAAGGACACCCAGATACTGAAGTTCAGGGAGTATTCTACCAAGGATTAAACCAAGAAACTGAAAAAGAAGGAAAAAGGTTAGCAGATATTGTAAGTGGAGTATGCAAAAGAGAAATTCCAGTTATTGGTTTGCCTTTCAAAAAGAAAGTTGATAGTTCAAACCCTGAAGAAAGGGAAGTACAGCAAGAACTTGATATTTTAGAATTGCAACTCCAAATACTGCAAATCAAAGCAGAATTTTATGGTTCTGGTGTTAAAATAGAGTGTGATTCGAGTGCTCCTAGCAAAGACTCTGATTTTGAAGCATATGCTAAACTTAGAGATGGCATGATACGAGGATTAAAATGATACAAAAATCAATTCAAATCCTAAAAACATTGCAAACGCCATCTGGTCTGATGATGGCTTCTCAAGCTAGTGTTACAACTGGATATAACATGGCTTGGCTAAGGGATAATGTCTATGAGTCATTAGGATTTGAAGCTGTTAATGATAAAAGAGCTTTGGTTAAAATTTACAGAGCATTGCTTGACATTCTATTGAAGCATGAAGCAAAGATAGACTGGGCTATAAAAGAAAAGCCAGATGCATCTTACAAATATATCCATGCAAGATACGATCCTCACACTTTAAATGAAATCTGGGAAGAATGGGGAAACAAGCAGAATGATGCAATAGGAGCAATTTTATTCAAAATCGGAGAATTAGAAGGAAAAGGAATAAATATAATCAGGAATAGGCATGATTTGAGAATATTGCAGAAATTAGTATGGTATTTGGAAAGCATTGAATATTGGCATGACAAAGATAATGGAATGTGGGAAGAGAATGAAGAAGTGCATGCAAGCTCAGTAGGAGCATGCGTTGCTGGATTGAAAAAAATAAGCAAAATAGTTGATGTTCCTAAAGAACTAATAAAAAAAGGAGAATCAACATTAAGAAAACTATTGCCAAGAGAATCCGAAACAAAAGAAACTGATTTAGCTTTATTGTCATTGATTTACCCATACAATGTTGCAAATAAAAAGCAGGCAAAGCAGATATTAATAAACGTTGAAAAAAACTTAGTTAGGCAAAGAGGAGTAATAAGATATATTGGAGACAAGTATTATTATAGTGGAATCGAACCTTCCTGGACTGTGGGCTTTCCTTGGCTTGCAATAATTTACAAACAAATTAATAAACCAGATAGATATGCTTATTATATGAGAAAAGCTGTTGAAGTACTGAATGAAAAAGGAGAAATGCCTGAACTTTATTTTGCAAACAGTTCAATGCATAATGAGAACAGCCCATTAGGATGGGCACAAGCAATGCTTTTGGTAGCGAGGATGCAATAAATGGAACCTTATACAATCCCAGAAGAAAGAAATCTGTCTGAAATACTTCTTTCTGTGATGGACAACTACCAGAAATATATTGAATCAGAAAATCTTGGAAACAAATTCAATTATTTTATTGAGATTGGAAACATGAAAAGCAGATTGCTGAAAAATGGGGTTTGTTCAAGCAAACAAGGCTCGCTCATTGCTGTCATACTTGACATGATTTCTGATGAAACAAGAGAAAAGATGGAAGATAAAAGAAAATATTGGATGACATTGGAAACACTAGCAGAATGTTTTGATAAAGGCAGAGTCACTACTGAGAATGTCCAGGATGTAAAGAGATTTTACCCAGAATTAGCTGCAAGCTTGAAAGACTGCATCTAGGTTTTTGTAAAAAAAACAAAAACTATATAAACTAAAAAATTAACTTATTCTTCCGAGAAAAAGTTTACAGAAGGCTGAATAGTTAAAGTGTACGATAAAAGAGCGATAGACGAAGGAGAAATCCCTCACAATAGGGAAGAAATAATTAGTTCTGGTTCTTTAGAAGACGAGATTTTTGATGAAACACCTACTCCTGCTGAAGATTTTCCAGGCATAGATTTGGCAATGGAGGCAGAAAGGGTTTGCTTCAGAAACAGATATGATGAAAAAGTTTTAGAAGTTCAGAAAGATGAGCAGGAAGATTATTCTGAAATGGATTATCTCGAAAGGGTTGAAGGTTTCCAGCATTATCTGCATACTTTGTTTGAAGCTGAAGAGGATTTGTCAGAAATGAAGCTTTATGTTCTTCCTGAAGCAAAAGAAGAGGAAGAGCCAATAGTTAAAGCGCAAGAAGAAATCACAGAAGAAGATGATATAATTGAAGTTGATTTTACACAAGGTCTAGAAGAAATTGTAAAAAAAGCTGCTTAGAACTCTTCAATCAATTCTATATACATTGCATCAGACCATGCTTGAGCCATGCAACCCTGGCTTTTAAGGCCAGAAGCAGAGCTTAATTCAGCATGATTGCCAATTGCTCCGAGCATTAATATCTCTTCTGTGCTTGCTTCAACTATCTTATCAACATACTTCTTGAAAAGCTTGTAGTCAGTTCTTTTCAATACAAGCGCAGCCAAGTTATTTAGCCAGAACCATGAATCTCCCCTATGATAGCTTTGAGGTATTTCTCCTGTGTGTTTTTCACAAAATAGATCGTGGTTCTTTTCTATTGTTGAAAAGCCACCCCATTTTAGCCAAAGTTTTGGGATGATGTTCTTAAAGCATAAAACCCACTCTGTCTTAGAAAGCAGTTCTGGATAAGCATATGCTGCAATGAAAACATTTGGTCTTATTGTGAAGTCATCAATACCATCTGCAAGAATTCTTCCATTCCAGAATTTTTTCCTTACAAAACTCTTGAACTCATTCTCCTGATGCAGATATTTTTTTTCTTTTGTAATCTCATAAGCCAATTTAAGCATGTTCAAGAATAATGCCTGTATCTCTATCCTAAAGCCTTCTCTGCTGTCATTGCCCCATTCAGTATCCATCCATGTCTCTTTTGCCTTATTAAAAACCAGGCCATCTTTTAGATAGTTTTTGTTAATTGAGATGATAGCATCTTCAAGCTTGTCCATTATGGTGATTTTTTCTTTTGTAGAAAATTTATCTAAGCAATCGCTTATTCTTTTGAAAAGCCAGCCAATAGAATCTGCATTTGTCGTGTCATATTCAGGCATATTAATATTAAGAAGCCTTCCGTCTTTTACAAGATCCAGATTCTTAAAAATAATGTCTTTGACTTCTTTATCTTGCTTATTTAGCATCATTGCTTTTAATGAAATCAGCTCATCTCTTGACCAGAATTGAAAAAACCAAGGCAAGCCTGCAAATACCCCTCTTTTGTCCTTAAGGTTTGCAACAAGCATGTTCAAAGAATTTATTGCGCTTTTTTTTGCAAGCCTAATTCTTGGATCAACAGGCCTTTTTGTGTTTATTTTAGTCACATATATCTTTTGGTGCTCTTTTAATCTCTCAATATTTTTGAAAACATAATCAGCTTCTTCTATTGCCTGTTTTTTTGATTTGAAGAAAGCAAATACTATCTTCTGGGACTTTATTCTTAACGCCTTGTAGACGTATTTTTCAAAAGGAACAGTGTTTCTTTTTTTATCATAATCATATACTCTTTTAATCCATTCTCCAATTATTTTATAGTGCAGATTGTCTGGCTTTATTACAAGATAAAGGCTTGTTTTCTCATGCCTATAGCTTACTATGATGCTTGACTTAAACTTTGAGACCTTGTATATCCTGCCAAATTCAGGATTATCATATGATTTCCTTATATCAAGAGTTATCTCAATTTCTCCTGGCTTATCTAGTTCATAAACTAAAACATCATAACCGTATGGCATAAAGAAACTTTCAACAAACTTGCCTCTTTTCCTTGCAACCAAGGAAAATTCATTTACAATCTCTTTTACAGGAGCAGCTCCTACCAAATTAATGTCTTCAATTACCTTGTACATATCAGAATTATCCATGAAGAATACGCCTTGATATCTGCTTGATGGAGCACTAGACAATAAACAGTAGCCTCCAACCTTATTTGTCAAAAGAAAGTTCACGTCTTCATTTGTATTTTTTGTCAAAACTGTTTTGTCAAGTTTGTGCGTAATCCTCATTCTTCTCCTCTGTAGAACTTTGCTGCATCCTCTGGCGGCAATGAATTGATTGTGTCGTCTGTCAAAAGCTCAAAGCCAGCCCAGACAGAGAATCTAGGGCAGATTTCAATATGAAAATGAAGGTCTTCTCCATCAGGAGCATAATGCAGCTGCATATTATATGGTGCATTAAGCTCTTTTAGTTTCATTAATATTTTCTTCAGTATAGAGGCAAGGTCAGTTAACTTTGCATCATCCATCTCAGTCATATTTCTGATATGTTTTTTTGGAAATACCCATATCTCAAAATGATATCTTGAAGCATAAGGGGTAAATGCAACAAAGCTGTTATTTTCAAAACATCTTCTATATGATTTTTTTTCAATGTTTATGATATCGCAATAAGGGCAGTGGCTAAATTTCTTTGTTGCTTGGATTTCTTCTTTAACTAATTCTGGGATTTTGTTATAAGCAATAACCTGGGTATGCGAATGGACAAGAGAAGTTCCTGCATCTTTTCCATGATTCTTGAAAACACAGACATATTTTATACCATTAACTTTGCTTAATCCAATAATCCTTTGAGAATAAACCTTCAAGACTTCTTTAATATCCTCTTCTTTCAAATCAGAAAGCTGTTTTGAATGAGATGGAGTCTCTACAATTATTTCATGCCTTCCATATGGTTGGGCATATGTGAAAAAAGTATCTGCATTCTGAAAATTCATATTGCCTTTTTCTTCAACAGCAGGAAACTTATTAGCAAACCAGCGTATCTTCCATTTGTTTTTTACACTGACCTTCCCTATTTCAGGAGGTGTTAGGTTTTCATGGCCTGGGCAGAAATAACAAACCTCTTCTTTTACCTTTTCTTTCTCTTTCTTGAATTCATTCGGCCTTTTGGCTCTGATTGTTGAGACAATAACATACCTGTCTAAGATATAATCTTTCCTGAACTCCATCTTATACACCATATACCCTTTCAGCTGCCATATTATGTGCAGTTATGTAATTAAGGACAAGCCTTCTCCAGTCAGCTATTGCTGCAAGCTTTTTTGCCTCTATCTTATTCTTGACTCTTTCTTCATGCGAGAAATGTAAAAATCTGTGCATGAAATTAGTCAGATCATTAATTATGTCTTCATCTTTCCTGTCCATTCTTTTTAATACAAATACTCCTGGATATTTTCTTTCATTTTTCCTTAAGATGTATTTTCCAAAACCAGCAAGATCAGTTGTAACAGATGAAACACCTAAAGCAGCTGCTTCTAATGGCGTATATCCCCATGGTTCATAGAATGAAGGGAATACTCCGAGATGCCCTCCTTGCATAGACTCATAGTATGACATATCAAGCAAGCCATCAGCGCCTGTCAAATAAATTGGATAAAATATAATCTTTACTCTGTCGTCTTCTGCATTATCAAGACCTGACTGCAAAAGCAAGTCAACTATCGGGTCTCCATACTGTTGGAGGTCATGCGTAATCAAAGGAGGGGTCCCTTTTTTCTTGAATTTCATTAATTTTCTTTTTGTTTCTTCCAAGAAAGACTTGTTAAATATGTTTTCTTTTGCAAGCTCTTTTTTTGAAGCTAAAGCATATAATATGTTTCTTTTGATATTGCCCATATCCTCTTCTAAGCCGTCTTTTATATCAGTAAACAGGCTTTTGTTATCAAGTATGTCTGGCTTGACTCCTCTTATTGCAGTAGGTACCCATATGAATGCAACAACTGTTTTTTCAGTTTTCTCTGTTTTTAATGTATCATTCAGCTTTGCAAGGGATTTTATGAAGATATCAATGCCTTTATTTCTTAGCTCATATCTTCCTGCCAAAAAGAAAATAAATGTTTCTTTTATATTGAATTGATAGTATGGGAAAAAATAATACATTATGAAATCTTTAATCTGTTCTCTATGTACTCTGTGCTCAATTGCAGCTTCTTCGAATGTGGGAAATTTGTCATTATCAAGGCCATTTGGCAAAAGCTTGTCTGGCTTTTTCTTTAAGACATAATTTGCTTCAAGTCCTGTTATTTCGCTTACTGTTGTAAAGACATTAGCATTTTCAGCGCAGGCTTTTTCTATCTGATGCTTGCCCTCAGTATGGTAATTATAAGCTTCTTTTTCAATATCCAACAACTGCAATGTGCATTTATTGCTTCCTTCTGGCTTGCCGAATAAATCCACATTTGCGCTAGCCAAAGCTCTTCCCATCACAGTTGCATGCGTTGTAAAAATAGTAGCAACCTTTGCATTGTTCTTTTTCAGATATAACAAACCAGGCCCAGCCAGCCACTCATGGAAATGGGCAACCGCTCTTTTATTATACAGTTTGGCCAATCTCTCTATCAAAACACCTGCTGCATAAGACCAGACAATTGGCTCATTATACTCAATGCTGTTTGAATTTATTGAATCAACTTTGAAATAATCCCATAATTCCTTTTTGATATCATTTGTCTTGAACCTGAAATTTGTAAAATCTATAAGTATTGTTTTTGGCTCTCCTTTAACAAGCCATTTTCCAAAATGAAGCACAATCCCCTGGCTTTCAAGCTCTTTGCATACTTCCTTGCATTCTTCTGAAGCTGGCTGCTCTTCAAAATTGCCAAGGGCTGCATCAGCAAAAAAAGGACCTATGCAAACATACTCGTCTTTGTAGAACTTTTTCATCTGGTTTGCTTTTGAAGATAAGACTGTCCAGATGCCTCCTACTTTATTGCAAACTTCCCATGAAACCTCAAAAACAAGCTCTGCTTTTGTCTTCATATTAGAATACCTTCAATAATGTAAAGGCTATCAACAGCCCTAAAAGGATGCCAAACAGAAACTCCAACGCTCCGCACTGAAATCTCTTATAAGGGCATTTTATGCCGTACTCTATCTTGTTAGGATTTATGTTCTGGAATTTGGGTAGGGTCTTTTGTTCTTTTACTAAGAATATATTCTTCAGTTTATCCCTAACTGTTCCAGTCTTTGCAGCTTTTACATCAAATATCTCTAGTATAGGCTTAGCCTGCTGTTTTTCTGATTTTACTGCTGGTTTTGATACTTCTGCTTTAGTTTTTCTAACTTCTTTGACTTCTCTAATCACCTTATTTTTTATTTTTTCTCCGACATATCTCAACATCTCTTTGCTGCTCTTTGCAGACAACACATTTGCTGCAAGCTTTGGGTCTTTGACAATGTCCCTTACCCAGTTATAGAAGTCATTTTTGTTTTCATTCACATGGTGCCTGAAGACATCATCAGGCATTTTTTCCAAAGCCTTTGACAGCTCAAATAGATTCTTGACTACAGTGCCGTCTTTAAGATAGAAATATTTATCAGATGGTATACCCATACTTTCACCTCTTTTTTAACTTTTTAATTATTTTGCAATCTTTTTAAGCAGTTCAATCCTTTCTTTCAGTTTTCTCAATGCTGTTTTTTGAGTCTTAGCCTGCTTAATGGCATTTGCCAATACCTTATCTCCTACAACATCATTTACCCAATTTACAAAATCATTATTGGTTGGATTCACATGATGCTTAAAAGTTTCATTAGACATGGATTCCATTGCTTTTGACAGGTCAGCAAGGCTTTTCAATACAGGGCCATTGTGCAGCCAAAAACCTTTTTCCTGCTCAGGTATCTCTCTCAAAATCTTTTTTGCTTGTTCAGCAATCATATTTGCCATATTATCACCCTTTTATTAGATGCTTTAATAGTGTAATTTGGATATCTTTTTTGTTTTTTAACTTTTCTAATTCATCTGCAAGCTCTTTTTCACCAAACACATCCCTTACCCATGCGCTAAAGTCATTCTTCCTATCGTTCACATGATAGTTAAACTCTCCATCGCTCAGGTAATCAAGTGCAAACACTAGTTCTTTTATATCCTTTATTAAACTTCCTGTGCATACTGAAAAGTAATGCTCAGGCCTTACTTCCTTTGTTGGCATTTGTACTCACCTCTTTTTCAATTCTTTTTTCAAAATCGTTCAATATATTCATATAAGTTATAAAAGCGTCATACGGGCTGTCATATGGATTAAAGTATTTATGGACATCTCCGTCATTGAACCATTTTGTGCACATGTAATAGAAATGGTCAGATGTCTGCAGTTTTCTCCAGTCTTCCAATAATGCCTGAGATTTTAGTCTTTTGACTGCCTTTTCCAGCAGATAGATTTTCTGGATAGCTGACTGCTGCATCTTGTTTCCAAGCCACGCAGAGATGTCTCTTTCAACATCTGCCCAAGACACTAGATGATGTATGTCTAATTCAGCTGCTGGGCTGATTTCTTTGACTATTTCAGATGGTGTTGCGAATTTATTATCAGGATGCTTCATTATCTCTTCTGGAAGATGCCTCAGGAAATTGAATATGCCTGTTGTTGCCCACTGATGCTCTCCAAATGTCTCATAATCCATGAATAGGTTAACTGTATTGCCGTTTCCATTCACTGCATTTAGCCAGTGCGCAAACTTGCCTGTTGTCAAAGGCCATTCACTCCATTCTCTGCTTGAAAACCTGAATGCAATATCATCTGACAATCGATAATTTTTCAATAGAAGCTTTATCTTATCAGTTCCTGTTGGTTTGTATACAAAATTAGGAGATCTCCATCCAAGTACATGGTCTGCTCCTTCTGCCAATATTCCTTTATACCCCATCTCTTCTACATATTTTGCAAGTTCATTATTATAGATAAGCTCTGTATTCCTGAAAACAGTTGGCTTGTAGCTAAAAATATCTTTTATTTTCTTTTTGTGAAGCTTAACCTGCTCTTTGAACTCTGGTTTTGAATATAAGAATGCCAAGCTATGGTAATATGTTTCATCAAGTATCTCTACATTCCCTGTTTCCACAAGCTTTTGGAAAGACTGCAGAGCATCTGGGGCATATTTTTCAAGCTGCTCTAATACTATTCCTGAAAATGAATAGCTTATCTTGAATTCAGGATGCTTGTTTATCAAGTAAAGCATAAGGTTATTTGTTGGCTGATAGCATTTTTTTGCAACTTTTTTAAGCACTTCCTGGTTCTTTTTATGATTAAAATAATCATGATTATTTCCAATATCAAATACAGTATATGTCCTTAATCTATATGGCTGATGAACCTGAAAATAAAAGCATACATTAACCATTTCTACCACCCACTACTTTGTTATAAACATCTACACATTGCTTTGCAGGTATATTCCAGTCAAATTTCTTCACTTCAAGCGAGCCATGATGCTTTAATGTGTCGCTTAGTTCCTTATATTTTAATACGCCTAGCATCTTGTTGACTATCTGGTTTATGTCCCAGAAATCTACTTTTAGGCAATGGCTTATTACTTCTGATACTCCTGACTGTTTTGATATAAGTACAGGTGTACCATTTCTCATTGCTTCTAATGGAGTTATTCCAAATGGCTCTGAAACAGAAGGCATCACATACAAGTCTGCCATCTGGTATGCCTTGTCAATCTCTTTTCCTTTTAGGAATCCTGTAAATAAAACCTTGTCAGCAATTCCGAATTCAGCTGCTTTTTCTATCATGAATCTTTCCATGTCTCCAGAACCTGCCACAATAAACTTGATGTTAGGATCAATCTCAAGCGCTTTTTTTGCAGCATATAGGAAATAATCAGGGCCTTTTTGCAATGTGATTCTTCCAAGGAACAAGACAACTTTGTATGTTTCTTTTATTTTGAACAATTCCTCTTGGAAATGATTATCATTAAATTCAACTGCATTGTGCACAACATGCACTTTTTCTGGATTAATGCCATAATGCTCAACAATCTTGTTTTTTGTGAAGTTGCTTACAGCAATTATTGCATCTGCCTCATGCATTCCTTTTCTTTCTATGTCATATACATATTGATTGACATTTCCTCCTGTCCTGTCGAATTCAGTTGCGTGAACATGAACAACCAAAGGTTTTCCTGATTTTCTCTTTGCATTTATTCCAGCAAGATAAGTCAGCCAATCATGCGCATGGATAATATCAAATTGCTCTGCCGCAGCAATCAGCCCTGCTTTTATTGCATATCTCCTTACTTCTTCAAACAAGGTATGGCCATAAAGATGTGAAATATCAGAGCTTTTTCCATGTTTTAATATTGTCTGGTTGTATTCTTCTGAAGTCATATATCCAACAAGAGGAGAATTAATTGATATTATTTCGCAATCAGCAGAAATAAGCTTTACAAAATCTGCTTTCATATTAGGATGCGCTCTTGGAAGGACAAAGGTAACCCTAGCCCCCACATTGTGCAGCCCCTTTGTCAGGCCGTAGCAAGCTGTCCCTAGTCCTCCACTATTGAATGGCGGGAATTCCCAGCCAAACATCAACACTTTCATCCTCTTTATAACCTCCTTTATTTTTAAACTCTTTTTAAATTTTGTGTCTTACCCGACGGTAGTTAGTCACCTTTGGTACCTACTCATATCTCAAAGCATCCACTGGATTAAGTTTTGAAGCTTGAAGTGATGGAAGCAGGCCAGAGCCTGTGCCTACTGAAATTGCAAATACCAAACAGCCAACAATTAGCCATAATGGGAAAGCGGGTCTCAACATTGAAAGGCCATAAGATGCTGCGATGAATCCACCCAACTTTGCGATTCCATATCCTAATAAGATGCCTGCGCATCCTCCTATTAGCCCCAGGATTCCAGATTCTGCCATGAATATAAACAAGATAAACCTGTTTTTAGCTCCTATTGATTTCATAATTCCTATTTCCTGCGTTCTTTCCATAATCGAAGTATACATCGTGTTCATGATATTGACTGCAGCAACAACTACTGAGATTAATGCGATTATGACCAGGATTCCATTCAGAATAACAATTACATTAGTGAATGTCGCAAGCATATCCTCGAAAGTTTGCACCATAAAATCCTCTTCTCCTTTCCTCAATCCTCGATGTTTTCTGAATTTCTCTTTAATGCTGTCTGCTAATTCAGAAGGGTTTTGGTCTGGAGCAGCTCTGATATAGATATATTCAACATCCTCGGCCCCAAATATCTCCTTATACCCCTCTTTTGAAACATATATCTGGGCATCATCTGTAGGGCTTCCTATCTCTTCATAGAATCCTATAACTTCTACAGGAACATCATTGATAGTGATTTTATCCCCCACTGAAATCGCTTTTTTGAACATCTTGTTTGGTACTGTGTAACTGTATCCTAAGACAGCTTTCAGAACATCTCCTTCCTTGAGAACCCTTCCATCTATGATTTCTACTCCTCCGAACATATCTTCAACTAGCCTTCTTTCATCCCCGTCTGTAGAGAATCCAAAAACCAAAGTATACTTTTCCTTATAATCTTTAAATCCTATTTTTCCGCTTGCTCCAGGCATTCCTGTCACTTCATCAACTCCTTTTATCTTCCTGATAAAATCAATGTCATCTTCTGTGAACTTGATGTTGCTGGTTCCAGGAGATGTGACAAGCCCTCCGCCAGGCATCATCATTATTTTATCTGTTCCCATCTCCTGCGCAAAATCATTCATGTAATCATTGATGCCTTGGCCAAAACTAATCAGCGCAAAGATGGCAGTTATGCCTATGAGGATAGAAAGTATTGTAAGGAAGCTTCTAAGTTTTCTTTTCCATAGATTTGAAATTGAATATTTCAATACATCTCTTATCATTTGACAGACCTCAATGCATCTACTGGATTTAATTTTGAAGCTTGATATGCTGGAAGGGTTCCGAAAAATGAGCCTACTACAAATGAAAATGATAATGCGCCAATGATCAGTCCAGCACTGATGTGTGCTGATATCAGTTCAGAGCCAAGCACAAGCCCGCCTACAAAAGCCATTCCTGTTGCCAATATTACCCCCATCAGCACCCCGACAATTCCACCTACTGAGCCAAGGAATCCTGATTCCACAAAAAACAGGGTGAATATTGTGGAATTTTTCGCTCCTATTGATTTCATAATACCGACTTCTTTTGTCCTTTCGACAACAGCAGTGTACATTGTGTTCATTATTCCAATGCCTCCTACCAAAAGAGCTATGCCTGCAATGATATAAACAAAGATTTGTATTCCAAGTAGTACTGAATTAACGCTTTCTACGACAGATGCAGGAGTTTGGACTGAGAAATCCTCTTCACCTTCTTTTACATCTCGTATCTTTCTTAATTCTTTTTCAATGCTTGCTTGTATCTTGCTTATGTCTGAATTTTCATCCACTTGCACACCAATGAGGTCATACTCATCAGATGGCCTGTTTACAAGATTTCTAAGGTCGTCTTCATTCAAGAATACTGCTCCATCCAATTCGAAGTTTCCTTTTTTCTCCATGATGCCTATTACCTTGAATTCTTTGTCTTGTATCTCGATTTTTGCGCCAGGGATTATTGCTTTGCCAAAACCATTGTCTTCTTCTGCAAAATTAGCTCCTAGAAAAACAACCCCTGAGTCTCCGTCTTCAAGCAGCCTTCCTTTACCAGCTTCCATGTTAGTGATATGCTCTATGATCTTCCTACCTTCTCCATCTGGCACACTTGCTGCATATCCAAAACCGACCTGCCTGTTGAATTCCAGCTTGCCTGATTCAAGGATTCTTCCAGCAACGCCCTTGACTCCTGGCACTTTTTCAATTGCATCTAGCTCTTTGGTTGTTAGAGGATCCACAACACCTGTTCCAGGAGGCCCAAATCCGCCTGAAGCCATGACTGCAAGAATATCTGTGCCTAAGAATCCGAACTGCGAGTTTATCGTATTTCTCAAACCCTCTCCAAGCCCTATAAGCGACACAACAGCAGCTATTCCTATGAATATCCCTACCATAGTAAGCCAGGACCTGATTTTCCTGTGCCGTATATTACTTAATGCAACTTTTATGTAATCTTTAACCATCTACCATCTTCCAAATATCTTCTTGCCTTTCTTTTTCTGTCGCCATATATAGATTGCCAAGCCGCCAACCACTATCAAGATAATTATGATAGTGCCGATGCTTCCTTCTTTCACAAGCCCATATTTCTTAGCCTCTGAAGAAGAATACATCTTAAGCTCAATGCTCTTTATCGGAGTATACTTGTTGTTGTTTGCATCCATATACTCAAGCATCAAAGGCAAGGTTATCACATTTTTCCTGCTTTTTACATAGATATCAAAATCAACTGTTTCATAATCATCTGAATCAATATTGCCTACATATACTTCCGCAGGAGAAACAATTTCATAATCTTCTGATTCTCTCAGCTTGACATTTAGGAATTTGATGTTTGTCAATCCTTTATTTACAAATTTTATAGTCAGTTTTCCTGATTTTTGGCTGCCCATTATCTCTGACTTATCCATTCCAACATAAAGATCAGGTTTTGCTCCGACAATGAGGCTGATAATATCGCTTTTTGAATAATAGGTTCCTGTCACGTCTGAATAAGATAGGTTTAATGGAACCTTATACGCTCCTGACTCAGCATCAGCCATAGCCATTATATCAAATGTCAATTCTGTATTGCTCTTAGAATCAAGCTGATAGATCTTCTTCTCTGTTGTGGATTTTATTGGAATAAAAGGCATTGCATCTGAGCTTAGATCTAGCTTTACCTTAAGGTCCCTTACCAAAGAGTCAGCAGTATTCTTTATCACGAATGTAACTTTGGCTGTTTCTCCAGGAGGTATTATCTCTGGAGTTGATTTTACCTCATCAATCAGCAGAACAAGGTCAGCTGTCCTTACTCTTATCACAAAATCCTTGATTTCAACCCATTTTATGCTTGTATCCCCTATTTTGTATTTTACATCAATATAATTATCTCCTTCTACTGCATTTTCATCTACTTTTAGCTTGTAGAGTAGTATAACTCCTTCATCCCCTTGCTGGTATGCCTGCAGCAAACCTATACTTTTAACAGCAGAGCCTGTGTAAAGTGAAAATGGATATTTAGGCAGGATTTCAAATACCAGATTCTGGACACTATCTCCTCCAAGATTCTCTATCTTGAACCTTACATCAACAATCTCACCAGGGGCTGCTGGATCAGGCTCTTGGCTTATCACTGTAATTTTCAATTTTGCAGAATCTGTTATCTGCCCATGGACTACTGAAGCAATGCCTAATACCAAGAACAGACTTAGTACTGCTATTACTAAATTCATTTTTTTTGTTTTCACATTAACCACCTTTTTTGATTATAATTCCGTCTTTTAGATGCTCAATCCTTTCAGCGTATTTTGCTACATGTGCATCATGCGTGACCATGACAATTGTCTTGTTTTCTTTTATGTGCAGATCGCGCAGCAATCTTATGATGAGATCCCCTGTCTTTGAATCAAGATTTCCAGTTGGCTCATCTGCGATTACCACTTCAGGATCATTTGCCAATGCCCTTGCTATTGCAACCCTCTGCTGCTGGCCTCCAGAAAGCTCTGTTGGCTTGTGGTCCATCCTATCGCTTAAATCTACTAATTCAAGCAATTTTTCAGCTCTTAGCGTTCTTTTATGAGAAGCAATTCCTTGGAATACCATCGGAAGCATTATATTCTCTTTTGCTGTCAAGGTTGGAATTAAATTGAACTGTTGGAATATGAATCCAATCTTCTTGCCCCTTATCTGCGCAAGCGATGATTCGCTTAGGTGGGCAATGTTTCTATGCTCAAGATATATATCTCCTTTTGTAGGCACATCCAAGCAGCCAATCATGTTAATTGCAGTAGATTTGCCAGAACCAGAAGGGCCCATCAATACAACAAACTCTCCATGCCTTACTGAGAAATTCATTCCTCTAAGAGCATTTACTTCAACATCTCCCATCTTGTATGTTTTCCATACATTCTCTAGCTTTATGATTACAGTCCCGTGTTTCATCTCTCTTTATTCCTCTCTTCGTCCATAGCCCTCTTTATCAGGAATTCAAGGCCATGAGAACGATTTGCAAAGACTTTTTCTTCGATTTTTTTATCTAACCATTTCAGAAGTTCTTTGTCTATTGTTACGGTTATACGCTCTTTCATCGCTATATCTTAATATCCTACTACATATTTTAGCATACTTTAATGTACTTTAATGTATATTAGCATACTAAGTATGTACTGGTTTATAAAGTTATCGAAAATTTTATAATAAAAGCTATTTTTGAGTTTGTTATGAAGAAAGAAGAAAAGAAGAAATTTTGGTCAAAGCAGAATATTGTAGCAATGTCCATTGCATTTATCATGATAACTAGCGCAATCGGCTACATGTGGGGCAAAGACATTGAGAATGTTAAGTATAAAGAATATTCTTTTTCAAGAGGAGCAGGAGAGTGGACATTAAAATTTAATAAAGCCAAGATTAGCTTCAATTACCTGCCAAGCGAGGTAGAAGACATCAATGTAAGCACCGAAATAATAACCAAACTAAAAGGCCTGATTGAAATTGATACAACTTCTGATGAAAATGACAGCTATTCAGAAATAATTGCGCAAGCCCAATATAGTATGGCGCAGAATCTAGGCTTGGTATCCAATACATATTTAAGGTTAGGCATGACTAGTGAAAACCAGTTTAATCTTCCTGTAATAACATGCAAGGATGCAACTGCAGCGATTCCTGTACTTTATTTCAAAAAATCAAATATCACAGAAATAGATATCAAAGATAACTGCATAACTGCCAAAGCAAAATCTGAAATTGATATTCTAAGAATAAAGGACAGATTATTATACGGGATTTTAGGGATTATATGATTAAGTATAACAATATTTATAATATTTTAAGATAAGGTATTCTTTGATTGTTTATGCCAGAAGATCCAAAGGGAGCAGAAAAAAAACCAGATGAGATAAAACAAGAAGATCCTTCTTCTATTGAAAATAAGATTAAGATAGATATCATCAAAAAGATACTTGATGAAAAACAGCAGGAAACCAAAGCTGCTGATGCATCTAAGGAAGAGCCTAAGAAAGAAGAATCTTCACAAAAAACAAGCACAGGACAAAAAAAATATTTTGATTATATCAAAATGGGATTTACAATAGCTGGAATAATCATAGGCATATGCATCATTGTTTATACAAGCATAAGCTTAGTAAAAGTGCCAACACTAACCTTGGCAGGAATAGAAAATACATCTACTGCTGTAAATACCTCTTATGAAAACCTTACAAAAGAAATGATTACTAAAAACAATTCGAAATCAATTACTAAGAGCAGCATACCCAACAAGAGCGCTGTAAAAGAAAATAAAACAGTGGAAGAGAAAGTCAATTCTTCTGTAAGCAAAGTGAATAAATTCAAATCATTTTTAAAGGATAGTTTTTTATCATTGGTGTATAAATTTGCCCCAAAAGAAAATCTAACAAAGACAATCAGCCCAAAACTTAATATATATAATACATCTAAATCCACAACAAAAGCTAACTTTACAAAAGAAGATATGATAAACTTAACTGATATCAAGGAAAGACTATATAATGAATTGACATATGCATTAAGACAAAATTTTACCAAAGACAATAACAGCAAAAATGAATAGGGGATTGATATGGACAAAGATTCAAAAAAAATATTGATTTTAGTGGGTGTTGTTATCGGATTTTTTTTATTGGCATTTTTTGCTAAGTTTGTCTATAATCTATATTCAGACAATGCAGTAACAATAGACGAATTGCATAAGAAGAATCTTGAAGGCAAAACAAGCGATACCAACTACTTATATAATGGATTTTCCTTTGTGTATGTAGACAACCTTTGGTATACTCAAGTAAAAAGAGATGATGGCACATTGCTTGACGTGCCTTTGCACTTTGGACCAAAAGAGCTTGAAAACATCCTAGTTACAGGAAAGATAAATGACAGTTTTAAACAAGCCAGCATCTATGTTACCTTTGATCCAACTGGCCATGAGCTTAAGTTTGTTGCACTGTCAAGCGCAGAACTAAGCTTGAGCCTTGCAAAAGGAATGGGGATCCTGCCAATTGCTGCATGCGACAAGAATGAAACAGCAGCATGCATAAACAGGCCAATTGTAACTTGCAAGGATTCGGATAAATCCGTTATTTACTTAAAACAGTCAAACAGCACAGGCATTGTAAGATTTAAAGGAAACTGCGTAGAACTTGAAGGAGATGGCTGGGAATTAGTAAAGGCAACAGACAGATTTTTATTAAAGTGGTATAGGGTAATGAAATAAAATGGCAAAAAACGAATGGGAAGGCATTGTCAAAAAAGCTGCAATCAAATCAGCAATAAAATCTGATAATCAAAAGAAGAATATATTTGAAAAGTATGCCGAGTCCCTAAAAGGATTAGTCACAGTAGAGCTGCTTGTAGGAATTATCGCTGCATTTTCAATGTTCATCTTATTCGGATGGGATGAATTAGAAAGAACACTTCTCAGCTGGATAATCGGGATAACCTTAGTCATGACTATCCTTACTTATATGGCAAATAGATACAAGAAAATAACCCATTTTGAATAACTAGATTTCTTTAATTCCTTCAGGTGTCAATGCTATTAACCTGATACCCAACCCAAGCTTTAGGACAGCAGACAACAAGGCCATATGCTCTTTACCGTTTCCTGAAATGAAGTTCAAGGCAACTTCTGTATCATTTATCTTGTCTTTTAGCTGCTTTCTGATTTCTTCTGTTATTTCAGGTAAAAACTTATTTTCATCAATTACCACAAATTCAACTGGCTTTTTTGGCTTGAAATTTTCAATTCCAAAATTATTTGTTACTAAGAATATCTTTTCCCATTGCTGCTCATTTATCAGCCTGTCTACATGAGCCCATGTTCCTTTTCCTGATGATAAACAAGCGATTAATGAAGCCATGCTCTTTTGAGAGTTCGAGTTTATTTAAATTTTTTGTAGAAATATTTATATACCATACAAATTTTTTGAATTGACATGAAAAAGCTAATGTTGTTAATGATCCTTTTTATTTTGTCTAGTTCTATTGCTTTGGCAGAGACAGCTGAAAACGTAGACGTTGTCTATTTTTATGGAACAGGCTGTCCTCACTGCGCAAAGCTTGAATTGTTCTTAGATGAACTAAAAGACAAATACCCGATTAATCTTATAGGCTATGAAGTTTACTCAAATGATACCAATAGAGAACTAGCTCATCAAATGGCTCAGCAATACGGGGACAGCTTCAGGGGAGTTCCAATGGTTTATATTGGAGATAGTGTTTTTGTTGGTTTCAGCGATCAGATAGGTACACAGATAGAAGCAAAGATACAGTCATGCCTTACAGAATGCTGTGATTCTCCTCTAGACACAATTAAATCTTGCGAATCAGGGCAGGAGACAATAAAAAAACTCACATTGCCTGCCGTCATTGGCGCAGCTGCTGTCGATGCTATAAATCCATGCGAATTTGCTATTCTCATCCTCTTATTAACAACTATTCTTGCTGCAGGAAGCAGGAAAAAGGCAATAATGGCAGGATTAGCATTCTCACTTTCAATATTCATATCATATTATCTGATGGGGCTTGGCCTTTATTCTGCAATACAAGCAGCAGGTTTAACGCATGTATTCTATATGATAGTTGCAGTGCTTGCAATCCTGGTTGGGCTGTTTAATCTAAAAGATTATTTGTGGTATGGGAAATGGTTTGTCATGGAAGTGCCTTTATCATGGAGACCAACAATGAAGATGATTGTTAAAAGCGTCACTTCTGTCCCAGGAGCATTCCTTGTAGGCTTTGTTGTGAGTTTATTCTTGCTGCCATGCACTTCTGGACCTTATATTGTAATACTCGGCTTGCTTGCAAAAGCCACTACAAAAAACACAGCCTTGCTTTATTTGCTCTTGTATAATATTGTATTTATACTGCCTATGCTAATAATAACATTTGCAATCGGTTTTGGCTTTACAACAACAGCGCAAGCAGAGGAATGGAGACAGAAAAAACTAAAGGTACTGCATTTAATCGCTGGAATAATTGTATTATTGCTTGGAATTGGTATGCTCATTGCAGCAGCATTAGGGATGGTTTAGATGATACTCTCATTAAAAGAATTATTTGACATTATAGTAATGACTGTTATTCTAGGGGTCATATTCCAGGATGTTTTCAGAAGATATAGGAAACCATATGAGTTCTATAGGGAAGTCAGATTTGACTGGGAAGGATTAAAATTTGCCATGATGATAACAGCTCCTGCAATAATACTACATGAACTTGCACATAAATTTGTTGCAATGGGTTTTGGCCTGCAAGCTGTTTTCAATGCAGCTTATGGCTGGCTTGGATTTGGGCTTTTGTTGAAATTACTGAATGTCGGATTTATCTTTTTTGTTCCAGCTTATGTCTCGATAAATGGGACTGGCTCTCCATTAGTTTTTTCAACCATTGCTTTTGCAGGACCTTTTATGAATTTAATTTTGTGGCTTGGAGCAGCCTATGCTCTTAAACAAAAAAAATTAGTCAAAGAAAAATACCTGCCTTTTGTTTATCTTACAAAACAGATCAATATGTTCTTGTTCATATTTAACATGCTCCCTATACCTGGATTTGATGGATTTAAGGTTTATCAGGGGCTATTCCAACTGATTTTTTAAAGCAAAAACCTTTTAAATATAATGCTGTTTTCTGCTATCAAGGGATTGCTTATGGAAGAAATCCAGGAAAAGAAAAAGTTCTCATTTAAGGAAGCATATAACAAGCGTTACAAGGCTTTATTAGTCATTCCTATGATATTATTTGTACTGGCATTGGTTCAAGTAGGATATCAAACAGCAACAACAGGCGACTTCTTTCATAAAGGAGTAAGCCTTAAAGGAGGATTGACAGTATCTATTGAGAAAAGCATCGACATAAATAATTTTCAAGAATTATTGAATAATCAATTTCCAAAAGCAGACATCTCTGTCAGGTCAATATCTAAGGCAGGGACTCAGGTAGGCACTCTTGTTGAGGCATCTGATGTTGATGCTGATGAACTTACAAAATTAATTGAATCCAAGGCAGGCATAACTAAAGATGATTATAGCGTTGAAGTAATAGGGGGCAGCTTGGGAGCAAGCTTTTTCAAAGAGACCTTCAGGGCATTGATTCTTGCTTTCTTATTCATGGCCATTGTAGTATATATCTATTTCAGGGTTCCGATACCAAGTTTAGCAGTTATATTGTGCGCAGCCTGTGATATCATTGAAACAGTGGCTTTGGCAAACATATTAGAGATGAAGATAAGCACAGCAGGTATTGCAGCTTTCTTGATGCTGATAGGTTATAGCGTTGATACTGATATCCTGCTTACTGCAAGAGTATTGAAGAGGCAGGAAGGGGACGTTACTGATAGTATAATAAGCGCAATGAAAACAGGAGTTGTGATGACGCTGACTGCGCTTGTTGCAGCGACTGTAGCTTTGATATTCTCACAATCAGAAGTGATTACACAGATAATGACCATTTTAATCATCGGACTGTTATTTGATTTGATAAACACATGGATACAGAATGCAGCAATATTGAAATGGTATTGCGAGAGGAAAAAGAGAGCAAATCAAAATGTCTAAGTTCAAGAAAATATTCACTAATTTTAAAGTAATAATTGTGCTGATAGCATTGCTGCTAGCTGTTATTTCAATACATCCTAATCCTTTTGTAAAGGGAGTTGCAATAAGGGGGATTGATGTGAATTCTTCAGCAGCGCTTGCTGGAATCGAAAGCCCTAAACCATCTGCTGCGCCAATGAGCAGGGAAAGGATAATTTCTTTGAATAATGTTGCTATAGAGAATCTAGAGGGTTATTCTAAGTTTGAAACTTCTCTTGCTGCAAATAAGACAGTCCAAGTCAAGACAAATAAGGGATTATACAAGCTTATAACAAAAACAAAAATTGAGACAATAATTACTAATGAAACTATACTTGCAGATTATACTGAAGAAATATTTAACAAGACGCTTAACAAAACAGTGAATGTAACAAAGACAAGGCTTGAAAACAAGACAATCTCAAAAGAGGCGGGTGTAGAAGGCCTTGGCCTTTCTGTATATGATGCCCCTGTAACTAACCTAAGAAAAGGGCTTGATTTGCAAGGAGGTACGAGAGTAGTGCTACAGCCTGAGAAAGAGATGAGTAAAGATGAGATGGGCATGCTGCTAGAAAACATGAAATACAGGCTGAACGTATATGGGTTAAGCGACATTGTTGTAAGGGAAGCAGGAGACTTAAGCGGCAACCAATATGTTATGGTTGAAATTGCAGGCGCAAAAGAGGAAGAAGTAAAAGAACTGCTTGCTAAGCAAGGAAAATTTGAATCAACTATTGGTAATCAAACTGTTTTCAAAGGCGGAAGCGATATCACATATGTATGCAGAAGCGCTGACTGCTCTGGCATAGACCCTTATTATGGGTGTGGTGAGGTTTCAGGAGGGCAATGGGTATGTAGATTTAGGTTTGCAATTTCTTTAAGCCCAGAAGCAGCGCAAAGACAGGCTGATTTGACAAAGGATCTAGAGGTTATTACAGAAGATAAAGAAGGTTATTTGAGTGAAAAGCTTATACTCTATCTTGATAATGCTAAAGTAGATGAACTTAACATAGGAGAAGACTTGAAAGGAAAGGCAACAACTGAAATACAGATATCTGGTTCTGGCGCTGGAAATAACCAACAAGAAGCGGTTTACAATTCTCTTGAAAATATGAAAAGGCTCCAGACAATCTTGATTACAGGCAGCTTGCCTGTCAAGCTCAATATTGTGAAGACAGATGCAATAAGCCCATCTATGGGGCAGGAATTCATCAAAAATACATTGTTCATCGGTCTTTTGGCTGTTCTTGCTGTTGCCATAGTTGTATTCATAAAATATAGGTCATTTGTTGTCGCAATACCTATGATGGCCATATCAATAACTGAACTGATATTGCTGATAGGTGTTGCTGCTATCATCGGCTGGAACATTGATGTGGCAGCAGTTGCCGGAATCATCATAGCAATAGGAACTGGCGTAAATGACCAGATAATCATTGCAGATGAAACCCTGCGCGGAGAGAGAAGGCAAGAGGAAGTATATGATTGGAAACGAAGAATCAAAAAGGCATTTTTCATAATCGTAGGAGCTTACCTTACTGTTGTTGTTGCGATGCTGCCTTTGCTTTTCGCAGGAGCTGGATTATTGAAAGGCTTTGCATTGACGACAATAATAGGAGCGACAATCGGAATCATAGTGACAAGGCCTGCTTATGCATCTATTGTAGAGATTTTGCTGAAAAAATAAATAGATTAAAATAGTTGGAGTATTTAATATTTAAAATGAAAAAAGAGGTTGTTGTGATATCTCTTGGCGGAAGTGTAATTGTTCCAGACCAGATAGATATTGAGTTCTTGAAGGATTTTAGGAAATTGATTAAGAGCCAATTAGGAAAATATAAGTTCATTATAATCACAGGTGGAGGAAAGACTGCAAGAAGATATCAGAAAGCAGCAAAGGCTATTGTTAAGGTTTCTAGGGACGATTTAGATTGGATTGGAATACATTCAACAAGGCTAAATGGGCATCTGCTAAGGACAATATTTAGGGATGTTGCTGAGCCAGCGCTTGTTAAAAATCCAACAAGCAAATTCAAGTTTGAAAAGGTTTTAATCGCAGCAGGATGGGAGCCTGGGTGGAGCACTGACACTGATGCCGTATTGCTTGCAAAAAATATAGGAGCTAAGATAGTAGTAAATATCACTAATATTGATTATCTGCATGACAAGAATCCTGAGAAATTCAAGAATACAAAAATAATAAAGAAGATAGACTGGAAAGGATTCAGGAAGATTGTTGGAAACAAGTGGGATCCTGGAATGAGCGCTCCTTTTGACCCAGTTGCTTCCAAGATTGCGCAACATTCTGGGATGAAGCTTATACTCCTTGGAAGAAAGCTTAAGAATTTAAAGAATTTCTTGGATGGAAAGAAGTTTGAAGGAAGTGTTGTAGAAAACTAAAACTTAACTTTTGTTTCTTCAAATTTTAATAATTTATCCCATTCATCATCAGTGTGTTTCTGTATTTCTGCAATCTCTGTCTTTGTCAAATGCTTGAATCTTCCCTGCAGCATCAAGTAACGCTCAACAGGCACTGTTTCTGTTGGTTTTTGCGTGAATTTAAGAACACCATTTTCTATTTCATAAAGAGGAGTCACTTTTGCTTTATAAGCAAGCTTTGCAACCTCTATCGAGATGTTGCTTGGTATTTTCCATCCAGGAACACAAGGCGCAAAAACCTGGATATAAGCAGGACCATTGTGCTCAATGCCTTTCTTTACTTTGTTAAAATAATCCAAGGGGAATGCGATATTTGCTGTTGCAACATACACATTTTCATTGTGCGCTGCAATTATAAAAGGCATATTCTTTTTCCATTCAATCTTTCCATGGATGTCTTTTCCTGCAGGGCTTGTTGTTGTTGAAGCATGCATAGGAGTTGCTCCTGATCTTTGAATCCCTGTATTCATATAAGCTTCATTATCATAGCAAACATAGCAGAATTTATGGTTTCTCTCAACAGCTCCTGACAATGCCTGCAAGCCAATATCAAATGTCCCGCCGTCTCCTGAAATAACCAGCACATTTGTCTTGGATTTTTGTTTTTTTAATGCTTCTGTAATTCCTGAAGCAACTGCTGCAGAGTTTTCAAATAAAGAATGTATCCATGGAACTTTCCAAGATGTTTGAGGATAAGGAGAAGTAATAACTTCCATGCAGCCTGTTGCAGATACAACAATTGTGTCTTTGCCTGCTGCTTTCAAGGCATATCTTACAGAGGTTATGCAGCCGCATCCAGCGCATGCCCTGTGGCCTGGAGCTATGAACTCGTCTTCTGGCAAACCTGCTATCAACCCCTCTTGCTTTGCAACTTCCTTTTTCTTTGCTGTCCTTGTTTTTGCCTTTTTTATTTTCTTTCTCATTTCAACAACCATTCCTTAATCGGCTTTTTTGACTTTGCTGTTTTGTCGAATGCTGTTTTTATTGTATCAGGAGTTACATCCCTTCCTCCTAATCCTGCAATGAAACTGTTTACAATAACTTTGCAGTCTTTTAATGAGGATTTTATCTCTGAGAACAATGCGCCTTCCTGGCCTAATGAGATATCTCTGTCAAGGACAGCAATTGCTTTAAGGTGTTTTGCTGCTTCTATTATATCCTGCTCTGGGAATGGCCTGAATGTCTTGATTTTTATCAATCCAACCTTCTTGCCTTTCTTCCTCAATTCATCAACAATGTCTTTTGTAGTGCTGCAGATTGTTCCCATTGCGACAATCGCATAATCAGCGTCTTTTGTCTTGTAGGTCTCAATCAGCCCGTTGCCATAGCTTCTTCCGAATTTTTTCAGGAATTCTTGCTGAGCTTTTTTTATAACATCCAATGATTTTTCCATTGCTTTCTGCTGCTGAAGCTTGAATTCCATATATGAATTAGGATATCCAATTGGGCCCATGCTAACTGGTTTTTCTGGGTCAAGCTTGAACAATGGTTTGTATTCTGGTAAAAATGAATCTACTAATTTTTGCTCTGGAATATTTGCCGGCTCATAGACATGCGTCAAAGTAAATCCATCCAAGCAGACCATTGCAGGAAGCATTATTTCTTTGTTTTCAGCAATCTTATAAGCCATTATTACTGTGTCAAGTGCTTCTTGCGCTGATTCAACATAAAACTGCATCCATCCAGAGTCTCTGGCAGCGATTGAGTCTTGATGGTCATTCCAGATGTTTATTGGAGCTGACAATGCCCTGTTTGCAATTGCCATAACAACCGGAAGCCTCATTCCAGATGTTGCAAATAGGACTTCATTCATCAAGGCAAGGCCTTGCGAAGCTGTTGCTGTGAATGTCCTGACTCCTGCTGCTTGTGCTCCGCAGCAAGCTGATAAAGCAGAATGCTCTGATTCGACATCAATAAGAGTTGCATCCATCTCTCCATCATAAACCATATCTGCTATTCTTTCTGGAATGTGGGTCTGTGGAGTAATAGGATAAACAGCTATTACTTTTGGTTTGCAAAGCTTTGCAGCAATCGCAACTGCTTCTGATGCTTCTATAACTTTTTTTGTCATTTTATATCTTGATTACTTTTTTCTTTGGTTTTTCTTCAATCTTCCCTTCTTTTTCTGCTGATGTTTTCTTTTCCTTTAGCTCTGTCTTTAATTCTTTAACTTTTTCTTTCAATTCCTTGACCTTGCCCTCTTCTTTAGGCTTTTTCTTCAAATAAGATTCGTAGAGGTATTTTATACCATATTCTATCCCTAAAAATATTAATGTAAATAATATGACTAAGACAATTATCTGCATCAACCATTTAATTAAATTACATGAAACAACTTTTGTAAAAAGAAGGCATGAAAACCATCCGTAGTTCATTGAGCCTTTTATTGAAAAATATAATGACAGGATTGAACCTATTACAAGATTTATCTTTAACAGTGTTTTTATGTTCATTTTTCTTCTTTTACCATCTGGATGCATTTTACAGGACATTCTGTTTCACATATCCCACATCCTTTGCAGTAATCATAATTAACTCTTGCTTTCCCATCCTTTTTATCCATTTTTATAGCAGTGTCTGGGCAAAATTCCCAGCATCTTCCACATTTTATGCACTTGTTTCTATCAATAACAGGCCTTAAACTGCGCCAGCCTCCTGTTTTATTCTTAATGCTAGAGCCAGGCTCATCTATGACTGCTCCTGGATTGAAAGGTAATTTTTCTTTTTTCATTTTCTTCGAAAATTCAAAACCTTTTTCATTTCAATTTATTATAAACTTCTTTTATTGCTTTTTTATTTGATTCAATCATTTTTTCATTTCCTTCAAATCTCTGCTCTACTCCCTTGTATAATGATTCAAGGCTTACTAGCTTTGTTGCTGCTGCAAATGCTCCCAGCATCGCTGTATTGACAATATCCTGGCCAAATATCCTTAATGCAACTGTTGTTGCATCAGCTATATGGACTTCAAAATTCTTAATGCCTAGTTTTTTTGCTGGCTTGTTTGTATTTACTATCACAATACCTTTTTTCTTTAATCCTTCTGTAACATTAATATCTTTTAATAAAGATGGATCCAGCACAACAACTATATCTGGTGCATATATCTGGGACCTTATGCCAAAACATATCTCTTTTGAAAGCCTTGTGAATGAAAATGAAGGGGCTCCTCTTCTTTCAACTCCAAATGAGGGCATTGCCTGTACAACAGGATAGCCTTGATCAAATGCTGCTATTGCAAGAATTTGGGCAAAAGTAACTGCTCCTTGGCCACCTCTTCCAATACACTTGATTTCAATCATATGTCTGATTATAAGAAATATGTATATAAGGTTTTTGGTAAGGTTTATATAGATTTCAGGGTTTTTTTAGCCTATGGGCTTTGAGGAATACCATAAGAAGAACATTAAGGAAACCAAGAAAAAGGTAAAAGAAGCTGTAAATTTTGATGATTTTATAGTTAAAGGAATAGGCAATATTGATGAAATCAATAAAGTTATCAATACTTTAGTTAAACGATTAAGGGAATGGTATGAGCTTTACAATCCTGAGTTTTCTAGAAAAGTGTTTGATCATGAAGAATTTATCTCTCTGATTGTGTCTGGCAAAGCAACTAAGGAAAAGGATTCAATGGGAGCTGAGCTTAGTGAAAAGGATTTAGAGCCAATAATGGGCTTGGCTCAAGAGATTGATTCTTTGTATAAACTAAAGAAAAGGCAAGAAGAATATCTTGAGAAACTGATGGAAAAGAACTGCCCAAACATAAATGCTATTGCTGGAGCTTTGATTGGAGCAAGATTGATTGCAATTGCTGGCGATTTGAAAAGATTAGTTGGATTTCCTGCTTCAACTGTCCAGCTGCTTGGAGCTGAGAAGGCATTGTTTAGGCATATGAGAACAGGCGCAAGGGCTCCAAAATACGGAGTAATCCATGAGCATCCAATTATTGCAAAAGCCAGCAAAGAGAACAAAGGGAAATCAGCTAGGATGCTTGCTGACAAGATCTCAATTGCTGCAAAGATTGATTATTTCAAAGGAGAATTCATTGGAGACAAGCTTAAGAAGGAAGTGGAGGATAGGTTTAAGTGAAACAAACAAAATTTCCAGGAGTTTTTGAGCAAAGAACCCAGAAAAGAACTAATTTGTTCACTAAAAACTTGGTTCCAGGCAAGAAGGTTTATGATGAACGGCTGGTTGTTGAGCAAAATATTGAGTACAGGGATTGGGAGCCAAAGAGAAGCAAGCTTGCTTCTGCTATTTTGAAGGGGATTAGAGAGATTGGAATAAAAGAAGGAGATGTTGTCTTGTATCTAGGGGCTGCTTCTGGAACAACTGCTTCGCATGTTTCTGATATTGTAGGAGAAAAAGGATTTGTTTTTGCACTTGATTTTGCTCCAAGGGTTGTGAGGGATTTGGTATTTGTATGCGAAGCCAGGAAGAATATGGCTCCTCTGCTTTTTGATGCAAACAAGCCTTTGGAATATAAAGACAGGATAACTCCCCAAGTTGATATTGTCTATCAAGATATTGCACAAAAAAGCCAGGTTGAGATTTTCTTTAAGAATGTCGACATGTTCCTGAAGAAAGATGGATATTGCTTATTGGCTGTCAAATCAAGAAGCATAAATGTTGTTGAAAATCCGAGGAAGATATTTGATCAAGTCAGGAAAGAACTGGAAAAACATTTAAAGATAATTGATTTCAAGACATTAGAGCCTTTTGAACGTGATCACATGTTATTTGTATGTAAAAAGGCTTAAAAGTTTTCTAAGAATTTTAAAACTTCACACCCTTTTTTAGTTAGGTAATACTTATATTCTTTACCTTTTTTTATTCTTCTTAATAGGCCTCTTTTTATCTGTATTTGTAATGTTTGTGATAGGGATCCTTTACTTTTTAAGTTCAGTTTGCTATTAATTTCTTTGACACTCAATTCTTTTTTTATTAAAGGAGATAAATATTTCTTTATCATTCTTGTTTGTTTATGATTCAAGAAACCATCTTTAAAAGAATTATTTTTTCTTGTATGCAATCTAAATCCACCTATTCTTGCAAGTATTAAAAAATCATTCCAACTGCTAACACATAACTTTCTGCTGCTTTTAGAATAATCTTTGGTATTAAGATTTAATTTTTGCATAACTCTTGAGTATAACTCAATTTCATGTTTAGTTTCTACTGCTAATTCTACTATTCTTAATGTTTTATAATGTTTATACTGTTGAAGGGTTGCTGATCCGTCTGCAGCTAATATCCCCCTTAGGAAAGCAGCAGCACATTTCTTATTTTTAGTAGCTAATTTTTCACTAATATCCAATATACTTAAACAAATTTCACCTAAAACACATGAAGGGATTAAAATATGCAAAACCCCTACTTCTGAAGACCTGATTGCTTTTCCTTCTAAATAATTAACCCTCTTAAAATTCATTTTCGGAATTTTTGTCTTATTATACCAATATTCTATTAGCTTTTCTTCTGATATTCTTTGTTTATTTTTGTTATAAACATAATTTACAAATGCACCCCATTTATTTATATCAATGTTAAATTTTTCTTTAAAGTATTTGATGACACAATTGATGATATTATAGTCGCTATTAACAAATTCAAACCTAGTCCCACCAATCGGTGATTTTTTATAACCTTCTCCCTGAATTAGGCCGAATACTTCAAAAAGTTCATCGTTTAAATCTACATATCTTGGTATAATTTGTAGATTTGCTGTTGGGCTCCAAATCATAATTTGATTGCCTTTGTCCTTTATTGCAAGAGGCCATTCATAATGTTTTATTTTATTTGGTAAACTATAATAGAGGTCTATCTTATCCTCAAATATTTTAAGATTTGATCTTCGTTCTGGAAGAATCACAATCTTTACATTTGTTTTACCTTCTGGTAATTTATTCAATATTCTTAGAGGAAGAGTGATTCTCTTTGAAGAATTTGTTCCAACAACATATCCGAAAAATTCATAGTTTTTTATTTTTACAAATATTATATCTTTTAATTCTATCTTAAATTTTTTACACAAGTCACTAGGAAGAGTTATCATAACCCTTCTATTTTTCTTTATTTTTGTAATAAAATTAAAAATCATAATATCAAGAACGGTTCTGGATATTTATATTTTTCTATTACAACATGTTTATAATGGAAAATGAATGATATGTGAGTCTTTCACAACATAAAATAGGGAAAAAATTTAAAGAAGAATCATTTAATATTTACAACTGCATGTTTGTTTGCAAGAAAAGGTGAAAAAATGGGTTTTTTTAGCAGGTTGTTTGAAAAAAAAGCAGGCACTGATGAATTAGCTTTGATTGAAAGAGATATAAAAAATTTAGAAGAAAAATCACATCTCCAAAGATATTTAAGTATTGAAGATGCAAAGAGAGCATGGATAGTAGAGAAAAGATTAGGCGAAATAGCAAGCAGACTTAGCGCCGAAGGCAGATTAGATAAAAATGCAAAATCTTTAATAGCAAGTTGTCAGGCAAGAGTTAGAATCTTAAGAAAAACAAAACCAGCTCCTGCTATTGCTCATTAACAAAAAATATTTATACTAATTCTCTTTTCTAATCTTATTATGCATCCTGAATTGTCATTTGGACATAGAATTTTTATTCTGGCTACAGGATGCTCTAAAAACAAAAAACCATATATGTGGTAGGAACTCAATCACAATCCTGGGTTCTTGCAACATAGCTTCTTTCTGACAAAAAAACTGATTTGAGGTTAATGTGCCTGAACCTTGAGATAAATAAAAAAGGTGAGGTGACGTGAAAAACGCACAAATACAAAACGAGAATGCAATATGCATAGTATGCCGAGAAGGCATAACAAACCCAATTTGCCCAGAATGTTTGGCAAGAGAGATCAAGCATTGGAAGCCTGGACTGTCTAGAATCCTGGCAAAGCCAGCATACGGGTATACAATGGATACAAAATGCATGTTTTGCGGAAAAGATATGAGTATTTGTGCACATTGTTATTGCAGGGATGTCTATGATATACTGATTGAAGAAGCGCCTGAAGCAGCAGAAGAATTCAGAGACTTATTTGGAATGAGAGAAGGATTACTTTAAAAATAATCAATTTTTTTTATTTTTCTTCTTATATCCTTCGATAGCTTTTCTCAAGGCATTTTGCGCAAGAACAGAGCAATGCAGTTTTATTGCAGGGACCTCTCCCATCCTCTTTACAACATCCTTACTAGTCACTTTTAGGGCTTGCTCTATTGTCATTCCTTTGACAATCTCGCATAAGAAATCAGTTGATGCAATTGCAGCAACGCATCCATATGTTTTGAACTTGATGTCCATTATCTTCTTGTTCTTTATCTTAAGGAAGACTTTCATTATATCTCCACATTTTACATTTCCAACCTCGCCTTCTGCATCAGGATTCTTTATTTCTCCTGCAAATTTAGGATGCTGGAAACGGTTTAGTATCTTTTTCGAGTACATTTTGGCCTCATAATATCTTTTTCATAAGTTTTCCTAAGGGCGATATCTTTCTTAACTTATTTACTGTGTTTTCCACTTCTTTCAATGCAAAATCCAATTCATCTTTTGTAGTGAATCTGCTTATTGTGAATCTCAATGAGCCATGTGCTCTTTCTGGATTGTTTTCCAAAGCCATAATTACGTGAGATGGCTCTAATGTGTGAGATGAGCAAGCAGAGCCTGTTGAAGTGCAGATTCCTTTTGCATCAAGGAAAGAGCCGACTGACTCTCCTTCAACATATCTGAATGAGACATTGATATTGTTGCACAATCTCTTGTCTCCTTTTGGACCATTCAAGGTTGTATCTGGTATTTTAAATAACTCTTCTATGAAATAATCTCTCATCTTTGTCATTTGCTTAACATGCTTGCTGTCCATTGCCAGCTTTACTGATTTTGCAAATCCCATAATTCCTGGAATATTCTCTGTTCCTCCTCTCATCCATCTTTCATGTCCTCCGCCATGAGCCAAAGGAGTTATCTTTGTGCCTTCTTTGATATACAATGCTCCAACTCCTTTTGGGCCATGAAGCTTGTGCGCATTTAAAGTTATTAAGTCAGCATGTTTTGCACTTAGCTCTGTTTTTGTATACGACTGGCATGCGTCTGTATGGAAATAGACTTTGTGCTTCTTGCATATTTCATACAATGATTTTAAATCTTGGATTGTTCCTATCTCATTATTTCCATGTATTATTGAAACAAGAATTGTTTTTGGAGTGATTGCTTTTTCTAATGCTTCTGTAGAAACAAATCCTTCTTTATCAACCCTTAGGTAAGTTACTTTAAAACCCTGCGTTTCAAGCCATTTGCAGGAATTCAGAACACAATCATGGTCTATTTTTGTTGTTATAATATGATTTCCCCTATCTTTGTTTGCAAATGCAATTCCTTTTATCGCGAAATTATTTGATTCAGTGCCTCCTGATGTGAAATAGATTTCCTTGTCTTTTGCTCCAATTGATTTTGCTATTGCTGTCCTTGCCTCTTCTAATGCTCTTTTTGCTTCCTGTCCTTTATGATGCGTTGAAGAGGCATTTCCATATTCTTCTGAATAGTACTTGTTCATTACTTTGATAACTTCAGGGTCAACCACTGTTGTTGCACCGTTATCTAAATAGACTGTCTTCATCATTTCACCTTCATTTTGCATTCTTTGCAGCAATATTTTTCAACATGCTTTGCAACCAGTTTCATCAAAGGAAGCATTGTTTCCTTATTTAATGAATATATTCTTTGCTTGCCCTCTCTTTTTACATCAATAAAATGGCAGTCAGAAAGGCATTTTAGGTTATGGGATATCTTGCTTTGCTCTTCATTTAGAGCTTTGCATATCTCAGTAACAGACCTTGGCTTTTCCTGAAGTGTTTCAAGAATCTTTTGCCTTGTCTTGTTTGCTATTGTCTCAAAAAAGAGATTGTATGATGGACATTTCATATGAATTATAATTCATATGTTATTTATAAATCTTTCGCTTAATTGTTATAACTTTATAGTTAATTTTATAAACAAATATCTCTTTGCGACCTATTATGGTGCTGAAGATATACAATACGTTATCAAGAAAAAAAGAAGAATTCAAGCCGATTAAGAAAGGGCAGGTTGGTATGTATAGCTGCGGGCCTACTGTTTATAATTTTCCACACATTGGGAATTATAGAGCATATGTTGTTGCTGATCTTCTTAAAAGATATTTGAAATATTCTGGATTTAAAGTGAATCATGTAATGAATATTACAGATGTTGATGACAAGACAATCCGCGATTCACAAAAAGAAGGAGTTAGCTTAAAAGAATTTACAAAAAGATATGAAAAAGCATTTATGGAAGATATTGATGCATTAAACATAGAAAAAGCAGATATCTTTCCAAAGGCAACAGAGCATGTTAAGGAAATGATTCACATTATCAAGAAATTGATTGACAATGGAATTGCTTACAAAGGAGAGGATGGATGCACTTATTATTCTGTTTCAAAGTTTAAGGATTATGGAAAACTAGCTCATATTAAAGTAAAAGAGCTTAAAGCAGGAGCAAGAGTCAAGCAGGATGAATATGAAAAAGAGTCTGCTTCTGATTTTGCATTATGGAAAGCTTATGATGAATCTGATGGAGATGTTTTCTGGGAAACAGAAGTTGGAAAAGGAAGGCCTGGATGGCACATTGAATGCTCTGCAATGTCTTCAAAATATCTAGGAGATAAATTTGATATACATACAGGTGGAGTTGATCTGATATTCCCGCACCATCAAAATGAAATTGCGCAGTCAGAAGGAGCGACTGGCAAAAAGCCATTTGTTAAATATTGGGTCCATAATGAATGGCTACTTGTAGAAGGAAAAAAGATGAGCAAGAGTCTTGGGAATTTCTTTACTTTAAGGGATATTTTGGATAAGGGATATGATGCAACGTCTACAAGATATGTCTTGATGGCAACGCATTACAGGCAGCAGCTAAACTTTACATTTGCTGAACTGGATGCTGCTGGAAATTCTTTGCAGAGATTAAATGATTTTATGCTAAGGCTTGAAGATGCTTCTGGAAAAGAAGAGCTTAAGGAAGTTGATGAACTGGTTGATGTCACAAAAGCAAAGTTTGAAGAGGCAATGGACAATGACTTGGATATTTCTAATGCATTTGCTGTTGTTTTTGATTTTGTAAGAAGCATAAATAAATTGAATCTAAGCAAGAAAGAGGCTAAGAAAGTCAAAGATTTGATGCTTAAATTTGATTCTGTTTTGGGATTGAACTTAGATAAGGTAAAGAAAGCAAAATTAACTGATGATATTGAAGAATTAGTCAAGCAGAGAGAAGAAGCAAGAAAGAGAAAAGACTGGCAAACTGCTGACAAAATAAGAAATGAATTGAAAGAAAAAGGAATCGTTCTTGAAGATACTCCTCAGGGAGTTAGATGGAAAAAGATTTAATCTCCTCCTTTTTCAACACATGTATCCGTTACTCTATGAAACCCATTTCCCATATGTTTATATGCTTCAAATATTAGAACCTGTCTATCCAAACCTTCTCTTTGTGATTCTCCAGGAGTCTGAACCAATGCAAGGTTTCCTTTTTGGAAACCAGCTAATACACCTGATTTTACTAATCCAACCAACTCGCTTTCTGGAAGATTATTAGGGTTAAGACCTCTGCTTGCTATTTCGTCTCTTGCAGCTTCTGTTGCGATATACAGGATATCTTTCTTATCTACTTGTAGAGTTGAGTATGTCATTTTGTTCACCTTAGAATTCTACTGGCTCCTGCTCAAGGCTTATTACTGCAAATTTGTCTGGGTCTAGACTCTTTACATCTTCATCAAAGCAAGCTATCCTAAATTCCAAGTCTTCAGCCTCTCTTGGCAATCTTCCTTCTTCTGCTAATCTTTGTTTTGTGTGCAAAGGCAAATCACTGAATTTGGTTTCCCTCTTGTTGTTTTGTTTTCTTGAGGAATTAAGTGCCTTTTCAAGATCGCATCCACTTTTTTCATATACTGCAATAGCTTTTTTTATATCTAAATTATAAAAAGATGCAACTAATAAAGCAGCTAAAGCTTTTTCTCTGGAGCCAAGCTGGTTAAATGCATAAATAGCATCTTTGTCTGTCATTCCTGTTCCTTCTGCTAATCTAGCTTGCAGCTCAAATGCCTTTGCTTTTGAAAGCATTTTTTCAGCTGTTTGATACGGCACTCCTGTTTTTCTAACAAATCTTGTGACAGCTCCTTTGTTAAGATATACTCTTAACACGCCGTCTTCATCTGGCTTTAGCCTGAATCTAGAATCATTAGAAAAATAATTCATTGCTCGATTAAATGCAACAGGGTCTTGTTTAGCCCTGATAATTGTATCTAGCATACCATCTTCCTGCAGCTTAAAAACTGCATCCTTGTCTGGTATAATTGTTTTATAAGTCTTATAACCCACCATAGCCATCCTCACAACTATATTCAATATATGTTGTATATAGTAAACCAAAGTTTCTTTAAAAAGCTTGCGGAAATTACGCTAGAATTCCAATTTTTACGGATTTGCTTATTTCAATATCTGCCTTGCCCTCAAACTTGATATCTTCTGCTTTTGTTGTTGCTTTCAAGTCTTCCAAGAAAGGCTCTATCTGTTTTTTATTCTTTGTTTTTATTACCAACGCCTTTATTTTTTCTCCTAATGAGATGTTTTTTTCTGCCTTATATTTTCTTACTGCCGCAATAATATCGATTGCCAAGTCTCCTGCTGCTTCTGTTTTTTTGTCTGACAATTCAGAGTCATATTTTGGCCAGTCTGAAATATGGATTGATTTTAATTTTTCTTTTTGAGCAAAATAAAGGTGATATATTTCTTCTGTGAAATGAGGGGTTATTGGAGCCATCAATTTCAGGCAGTTAAGTATTGCATTGTATAATCCATATTGAGCAGATGTCCTTTGCTCTTTGCCTCTTTTGTCTGGATTGTACAGCCTGTCTTTTATTATTTCAAGATAATTATCACAGACAGTCTGCCAGAAGAATTTTTCAACATCTGCTTTTGTTCTTGAATACTCATATTTGCTGAATGAAGCTGTTGACTCTTTAATCAGTTTATTTAATTTTAACAACAGCCAGCTGTCAAATGCTTCTAATTTTTTAGGTATCTCGCGATCGTAATCTTCCAGATGCATTATTGCAAACTTAGAGGCATTCCAGAATTTTGTTATAAATTTCTGCCCTGTTACTAAATCTTTTTCCTGGAATGGAAGATCTTCTCCTAATTTTGAGCCAGCTGCCCAGAATCTTAAGCAGTCTGCAGAATATTTTTCAATCATTAGTTGCGGCTCAATCACATTGCCTTTTGATTTTGACATCTTTTTGCCATGAGGATCCAATGCCCATCCTGATATCATGCAGTCTCTCCATGGATTGCATTTAAAATGGATATTGCTTCTGAAGGTTGTATTGAAAAGCCAGAATGTAATTATATCATGAGCTTGAGGCCTTAGTGACATTGGGAATAATTTTGGCCAAATCTCTTGAGGCATTAATTCTATTGCTAATCTTGGCGTCAATGAAGATGTTGCCCATGTATCTAATATATCCTTTTCTGGAATTATATTTTTTGATTTGCATTTAAGGCATTTTTTAACAGGAGGCTTGTCTTTTAATGGGTCAACTGGCAAGTCTTTTTCATTTGCTAATATTATTTCATCGCAGTCCTTGCAATACCATACTGGAAATGGAACTCCAAAATATCTCTGCCTTGATATAAGCCAGTCCCACTGAAGACCTTTAACCCAGTTGTCATACCTATTTCTCATATGTTTTGGATACCATTTTAGCTGCTTGCCCCATTTCAGCATATTTTTCCTCAAATCAAGGTATTTTATGAACCACTGCCTTGATTTTATGAACTCAACCTCTGTTCCGCATCTTTCATGTACATTTACTGCATGTTTTATTGCAGTTTGGGCTAGCAGCAGCTTATTTTCTTTCAAATCCTCTGTTATTGCTTTTCTTGCTGACTTGATATCCATTCCTTCATATTTTCCTGCCAGCTTTGTCATCCTGCCGTCTGATGTTATTGCTTCTTTGATTGGAAGATTGTGTGCTTTCTGCCATTCCATGTCTGTCTGGTCTCCAAATGTGCAGCACATGACAATTCCTGTTCCTTTTTCAGGGTCTGCTCTTTTGTCTTCTAAGACAGGGACTTCAAAATTGAACAAAGGAACTTTTGCTGTTTTTCCTTTTAGGTGCTTATATCTAGTATCATCTGGATGATAGAAAACAGCAACGCATGCAGGCAATAATTCTGGCCTTGTTGTTGCAATGATCAACTCTTTATCATCTGCTTTGAAAACAATATCATTGAAAAAAGAAGGAATCTCCTGGTCAACACATTCTACTTGGGAGATTCCCGTGTTGCATTCAGGGCACCACATTGCTGGAGCATCTTTCCTGTATGCTCTTCCCATCTTAAAAAGGTTAATGAATTCTCTTTGAGATATTTTTTGGCAGTGCTTGTCAATTGTGGTGTAGAAAATATCCCAATCACAGCTCATTCCAATCCTTTTCCAGTCAGCAATATACTGTGGCCTTAATTCTTTTTTGAGGGTGTTTAAGCAAAGGTTTACAAAATCCTTTCTTTGCATGTCTTTTGCTCTGACTCCTTTTGTCTTTTCTATTAGCCTTTCTGTTGCCAAGCCATTATCATCTGTGCCAAATGGATAGAAAACATTTTTCCCAATCATTCTTTGGAATCTTACAACAAAATCCTGCTGTGAATATGAAAATGAATGCCCTAAGTGCATTTTTCCAGAAACAGTAGGGGGAGGAGTATCAACTGAATAGATTTCTGCATCTGAGAATTGGTCAAATTGGTAAATCTTGTTATCTTCCCAGTATTTCTGCCATTTAAGCTCTACTATTTTTGGATCATAGTGTTTTGGAAGCTCCATAACCTCCATAGGTAGAGAATTTATATTTAAAGGTTGTGTTAAAAAAATTTATAAATGAATGTTCTTTCTGATTTTCTATGGGGGTTTCGTGGGTTAAGAAATATTCTCCTAAACGGATTAAGGATGTCATTGCGCAAGATAGCCAGATGGCTGTCCTGAAGCAGTTTGTTTCTAATTATAAAAAACAGAAGAAAAAAGCAATATTGATTTACGGCCCTTCTGGCTGCGGCAAGACTTCTGCTGTTTATGCTTTGGGAACTGAGCTTGGGCTGGAGATAATTGAATTAAATGCATCTGATTTCAGGAACAAAGAGCAGATCAACTCTATTGTTGGAGCTGCTTCAAAGCAGATGAGCTTGTTCGGAAGAAGCAAACTGATATTAGTTGACGAGCTTGATGGAATTGCTGGAAGGCAAGATTATGGAGGAATTCCAGCATTGGTCAAGGTAATCGAAGAAAGCGCTTTTCCTATTGTAATTACTGCAAACAATCCATATGATAACAAGTTTTCTTCTATAAGAAACAAATCGGAGTTATTACAATTTAAGGAGCTAGAGGCAAATGAAGTTTTTCTGATATTAAAAAGGATATGTGATGGAGAAGGGCTAAAGCATGAAGAAGATGCATTGAAAACAATTGCAAGAAGAAGTGGGGGGGATGCAAGAGGAGCTGTCAATGATTTGGAGATTCTTGCAATATTAGGAGAAATAAACAAAAAAACAGTTGATGAATTAAATGAAAGAAACAAGACAGAGACAATAATCAATGCATTGATGAAGATATTTAAGACAAGGGATTCTTCTATTGCAAAAGGAGCTTTTGACAATGTTGAAGAGGATTTTGACCAATGCATGCTTTGGCTTGATGAAAATTTGCCTAAGGAATATACTAATCCAGTGGATTTGGCAAGGGCTTATGATGTCCTGAGCAGGGCAGATGTATTCAAGGGAAGGATACACAGATGGCAGCACTGGAGATTTTTGGATTATGCAAATAATTTAATGACAGCAGGAGTTGCTGCAAGCAAAGATGAGAAAAACAAGAATTTTGTGCAGTATAAGCCAACTGGAAGGATATTGAAGATGTGGTGGGCAAAGCAGAAAAATATGAAGAAAAAGGCAATCGCAGAAAAGATTGCAGCTAAAACACATACAAGCAAAAAAGAGGTCATTAAGAATATTGATTATTTTAAGGTTATATTCAAGAACAACAAAGAGATGGCTGATAAGATCACAGCGCAGCTTGATTTAAATGCAGATGAAGTTGACTATCTGATGAAGTAAAATTAAAAAGATTTAAAAACAAATTCTTTCTTTGTAGATTAAAATGAGCATCACTATTGAAGATATCTCAGTATTCTGCAAGAAAAAGGGGTTTGTTTATCCTAGTTCATTAATCTATGGAGGAATGTCAGGGTTCTGGGACTATGGTCCATTAGGAGCAGAACTTTTCAATAACATAAAAGCAAACTGGTGGAAATTTTTTGTGCAGGACAGGGAAGAAATGGTTGGGATTGATGCAAGCATTATCTCGCATCCAAGGACATGGAAAGCATCTGGGCATCTTGAGAGTTTCAGCGATGTTTCAATCCAGTGCAAGAAATGCAAGAAAATAAACAAGGTTGACAAGGCAGATGTTGGAAAAGTGAAATGCGAGTTCTGCAATGGAGAATTGGATACAAGCACTGCAAAAGAATTGAAGCTGCTATTTCCTACAGAGGTGGGAGCAGGTGAAAACAGAACAACTGCTTATCTGAGAGGAGAGACAGCACAGGGAATGTTTTTGGATTTCAAGCTGATATCAGAGACAGCAAGAGTAAAGCTTCCTTTTGGTATTGCGCAGGTTGGAAAATGCTTTAGGAATGAGATTGCTCCAAGGGATTTCCTTTTCAGGAGCAGGGAGTTTACTATAGGAGAATTTGAATTTTTTATCCATCCAGAAGAAAAAAAATGCAATTTATTAGATAAAGCACATCTTGATGTTGAATTAAGATTACTGGATGCAGAGACACAGGACAAGGGAAAGGACACCTTGAAGAAAACAACAATTGGAAAGATGCTCAAAGAAAAAAGGTTTGAAGAATGGCATGCTTATTGGCTAGCTGAGCAATTGATGTGGTTCAAGCAATTAGGCTTGGATGAAAACAAGCTAAAAGTAAGAGAACACAAGAAATCAGAATTATCCCATTATTCTTCTGCGACTTTTGATTTTGATTATGAATATCCTTTTGGCTCAAAAGAAGTTGCTGGAAATGCAAATAGGGGCCAATATGATCTTAACCAGCATGTTAAAGAGAGCAAGGAAAAACTTGAAATATTTGATGAAGCAACAAAGAAAAAGGTGATTCCAAGAGTAATTGAGCCAACATTTGGAATGGATAGGGTTTTCCTTGCGGTTTTAGTAAATTCTTACAATGATGACAAGAAAAGAGGAAATATTGTTTTAAAACTGCATCCAAAATTAGCTCCAATAAAAGTAGGAATCTTTCCGTTAGTAAACAAATTAAATGACGATGCAAGAAAGGTATATGAAACGCTGAAAAAAGAGTTTACCTGCCAATTTGATAGTTCTGGTTCTGTTGGAAGAAGATATGCAAGGGCAGATGAGATTGGAATTCCTTATTGTATAACTTTTGATTTTGACAGCCTTAATGACAAATCAGTAACAATCAGGAATAGGGATGATACAACACAGATAAGAGTAAAAATAGATGAGCTTAAAGACACTTTAAGGAAGCTATTGAATCCTTAGAATTTTATTTTATCCCCTCTCTTATAATTCTGCTTTTTAGTTAATTCAACAACATACATAGCATTTTCTTTGCTTTTATAGCAGGTAAAAGGCCTGAAATCCTTTTTAATCTCAACAACCCTTTTATTCCTGTCTAAAAACAAGACATCAATTGGAAAAAATACAAAGAACATATGCAGGCTTATTCTCTGCTCTTTATCAAAAACAAAAACCAGATTCCTTTTTCTGGAAAACATCAATCCTCTTGCCTTGCTCCAGATGCTTTTGCAGATTTTGTATTCCATAAGTTTTTATATTTATTATCTCTTATATAAAATTATGCAAAACAAAGAAGAGTTTGAAGAATTTCTTGACAAACTAAGGCAAGAATCAAAAGATAAACTAATAATAGTAGAAGGCTTGAAAGACAAAAAAGCACTAGAATCATTAGGGATACAAAACGTGATAACTCTTAAAAAGCCATTATATGCAGTAATAGAAGATATAGTTGATAGCAAAAAAGAATGTATTATTTTGACTGACTTGGACAAAAAAGGCAAAGAGCTTTATGCAAAGCTTTCTTCTAAATTAAAACAGTTTGGTGTCAAGATAGACAATTCTTTCAGGGAATTTTTATTCAAGACAAAATTAAGGCAGATAGAAGGTCTTACAAAATATCTAGAGACTATTCAACAATGATGCTTGCATAGCCCACAGCATTGCTGTAATCTCCAACAATATCTCCAGAATTATAATAATTCACAACATCAACTTTTTTTGCTCCTAATTCCTTGCAGACTTCTATGAAAACAGCGATTGCATAAGCTCCGCATATAGTTGCCTCTGTTTCATTGACATGGGTTATAAAACTCCAGCTGTCAAGCTTCTTTATCCATTTTATCGCTTCCATATCAAAATCTTTCAATTTATCCTTTGCATTTCTGAATGGAATATATCCATAATGCACTCCATAATGCGTGAAATCGCTAGAGCAGATTATTATGGTCTTTCCTCCAAACTGCTTTATTGTAGTAGCAATTGCTTTTCCAACTTTTCCATAGTCTGTTTCTCTTCCAACAACAATAGGGACTATCTTCAATTGCTTTAGTTTTTCTTTGTTCACAAACTGCAGGAATGGCAATTGCACTTCAATAGAATGCTCATTCTGATGAGCTAATTTATTTTCAATAACAGCGCCTTTATCAAACAAGCTTTTGACAAACTTCTCATCAACCTCAACTTTTCCATAGGGAGTTTCAAACTTGTCAATCATGACAGCTGCAGTTGGAAAACCAATATGGGTTGTTCCCAAGATAATATACCTGTCAGCAAATTCTGATTCACCAATCTCTTTGTAGCACCATGCCTGGCCTGCTCCTGAAAACTGGTATCCTGCATGTGGCGCAATGACTCCAATTATTTTCTTGTCTCTTCTTTCAACAGGCAGGCTTCCTGGCCCAAACTTGCCTTCAAAACATTCCTTTATCTGTTCGTCTAATCCAGCAGTATTATCTGCATAGAACATCCCAGATACAACAGGCTTTCTTACCATAGATAAAAATAAAGAAAAAAGGATATAAATAGTTTATGTTCCTTCTTCCCAGCTAGCCAGATATTTCTTCTGCTCTTCTGTCAATTCATCTATCTTGATGCCCATTGCATCTAATTGCAATTTTGCAATCTGGTCATCCATCTCTTCAGGCAGCTGTATTACTTTGACTTGCAGTTTCCCCTTATTCTTTGCAAGATATTCGCATGACAATGCCTGTCCGCAGAAGCTTGTCGACATTACTTCTGAAGGATGCCCCTCTGCAGCAGCAAGATTAACCAATCTTCCTTCTCCGCACAAGAAAATCTTCTTTCCATTGACAACATATTCATCAAGGAAAGGTCTCACTCTTCTTTCGCTTGAAGCGATCTTCTTCAATCCCTTGACATCTATCTCAACATCAAAATGCCCCGAATTAGCAAGTATTGCTCCATCCTTCATCTGTTTTATATGCTCTGGCCTTATTACATGGATATCTCCTGTCAATGTGCAGAATATATCCCCTATCTTGCAGGCATCTTCCATCTTCATCACTTTAAATCCATCATAAGCAGCCTGCAGAGCGCAGAAATTCTTGACTTCTGTCACAATGACATTTGCTCCTAGCCCTTTTGTCCTCATTGCAAAACCTTTTCCACAGTCTCCATAACCAACAACAACAATTGTTTTTCCAGCAAACAACACATTTGTCGCCCTTATTATCCCATCTACAGTGCTTTGCCCTGTTCCATAATAATTATCAACCATATGTTTTGTCTTATTGTCATTCACAGCAATGATTGGATATTTCAAAGCATTGTCTCTTTCCATTGCTTTCAGCCTTATAATTCCAGTAGTAGTCTCTTCACATCCTCCGATTATGCTCGGTATCAATTCTTTATGTTTCTTATGTATCTCGCTGACTAGATCACAGCCATCATCAATTGTGATATGCGGCTTAAACTTAATCACATTTGTGAGATATCTGTAATAATCATCATTGCTCTCTCCCTTGTAAGCCCAGACCCTTACTCCTGCTTCTGCAAGAGCAGCAGCAACATCATCTTGAGTGCTCAAAGGGTTGCATCCAGTTATAGCAATATCTGCTCCTCCTGCTATCAAAGTTTTAATCAGCACAGCTGTTTCTTTTGTAACATGCAGAGCCATTCCAATCCTGATTCCTTTCAAAGGCTTTTCTTTTGCGAATCTTTTTTTGATATTCAATAAAGCGCCCATATGGCCTTCAGCAATCTCAATATTATTTCTGCCTTGCTCAGCCAATTTCATATCCTTTACTTCATAGTTTTTTCCACTGTCCATATTAATCACCAGAAACTGTTAATTATAGATATTTTATATACTTTTCTTCAAAATAGCTTTAATTTGTCCAATAATATATAATAAAGATGGACAAAATTAAAAACATTTATATATAAGTTGGACATTACTTTTCCTATGCAAGTAGGCATCAAGATATTTCCAGATAGAATCCCTATAATACCTCAATACGCAAAAATTGCAGATTTCATAGAAGTGATGGCTTCTAATCAATTAAACCTAGATGATCTTAAAAATTTCTCTATTCCAATCACAATCCATGTACAGCATACTGATTTGGGAGTAAATCCTGCTGACAAGAATCTTGAAAAAATAAATCTGAAAGCAGTTAGATTGGCCCAGAAAGCAGCAGATGCAGCTAATTCAGATATAATAATCCTTCATCCAGGAGATTTAACAAATAAGAGCTGCTCATTAAAAAATTCTTTAGATTTCTTTAAGAAAATAAATGACCCGAGAATTGTAACTGAAAATCTAGGCATGCAGATTGCACTTTGCAGAACTCCTGAAGAGATAGCTGTTTTCAAAGAAAATGGTTTTGACTTCTGTTTTGATTTTGGCCATGCAGTTATAACAGCATGGTATCTGAAAAAAGATTACAAAGACCTAGTAAAACAGTTTGTCAAGCTAAAGCCAGCTTATTTTCACATATGCGATGGAATTGTAAATTCAAACAAAGACCATCTTAACTTCCACAAAGGAAACTATGACTTAAATTTCTTCAAGAAACTAATTGGCAACAAAAGAGTTGCCCTTGAAACAGAGAAATCGCCTGTTGAAGAATACAAAAAACAAATAGATTTTTTGAAAAATGGAGATTGATCAGAAAGACCATAAGATAATTTCAGTATTAAAGGAAAATTCAAGGCTTCCGATTAGAGATATTGCCAAGAAAACACAGCTAAGGCCATCTACTGTCCATTTGAGGATTCAAAAATTAGTAGAAGAGAAAGTTATTGAGAAATTTACTTTGAAATTGAACAACAAGGCAATTGGACAAGACTTCATTGTCTTCATGTTCATCTCAACATCAGAAGATCTTCCTGATACATTCTTCAAAAATCAGCACATAACAGAATCATTTGGAATTACAGGAGAGTATGACCTGCTTGTCAAGCTGAAATTCAGGGATATTTCCCAGTTTAATGATTACATAATTGCTTTGCGTAAAAACAAAACCATCACAAAGACAATAACTCATGTAGTTACTGTCAACTTAAAGGAGGAACTTAACTAGCTCATGTTTTAGGCCCGGATATTTGAACCGCCCCCAAAAACGCGTACTTCTCCAAATGTCGCGGGCCTTTATTTTTTTCATTCAGAAACATCTAGAATAGATGTTCAAAATTGCTAAAAAGCAATTTTGCAAACATTTATATCCTACCAGTTTCTAACTATTTTTATGCCATTTTCAGTAATGCATGTATTGCTTACGATAATCATTGTAGACCTTTACAGAGACTATTTTACAAAACACAAGAAATACTTCTCATTGCATACTATCTTACTAGCAGGAGTAGCTGGATTACTGCCAGATATTGATATTCTTATAAAGATATTCTCTGAATTTTTCGGATTCACTGTTCCAACACTCTTGCAGCACGGAGGCATAACCCACACACTTCTCTTTGCCTTGATATTCTTGATTCCTGCATTCATGATTTTAAGAAAAGGCAAGCACAAGCAAGCAATGTATTTCTTTGTGATATTCTTTGGAATATTTTTCCACATCCTATTAGATTATGTCCTAGGAGGAGGAGCTCACGAAGGAGTGATGTGGTTCTGGCCAATAGCAACAACAACTTTTGAATTGCATCTATTGTTAAATCTAGGCATATCTAATATCCCCGAAGCACTGGATGCGATATTGCTTCTCGCATGGCTCTGGCACGAAGAAATAAAACACAAGATTTCTGATTTTATCTGATAATCTTTATCTTTTCTTTAAAACTCTTGTCTAACCTAGCTCCTTTATTTGCAACAACCAATGCAGAAGTATAGCTAGCTAATTTTCCAATCTTTTCTATTGGCAGTCCATGCGTAATTCCATAAAGGAGCGCAGCAGCATACATGTCTCCTGCTCCTGTTGTATCAACTGCATTCACTCTATATGCATTGAAATCATAAACCTTGTAATTAATTTTAACCATGCTTCCTTTTTCTCCAAGCTTTACTACTGCAACATCCCCGCACATCTCATAGATATCATGCAGGGAATATCCAGGATTTTTTCCTGTAAATGCCTTTGCTTCTGCTTCATTAGCAAATACAATATCAGCATTCTTTTTGACAATTTGCTTCAAAAATTCTAAATTTCTTGAGACAACCCCTGAATCAGCCAAATCAATTGAAACCTTGACATCATTCTTGTTTGCAATCTCCATCGCGTGCAGCGCAGCTTCTCTTAATCTTACATCATCAAGCTGATATCCTTCAATATGCAGTATCTTGCTTTCTTTGATAGCCTCTTCAGAAATATCTTCTTTGCTCAGATGCATGGCAGCGCCCATATAAACTGCAAAAGTCCTCTCAGAATCAGGCGTTACAAACGTTATTGCATGACCAGTTCCTTCGCCATCGTGCTTTGCAAGCATTGTATCAACGCCATCTTCTTTTGTCTTTTGCTCATATAACTCTCCATGCTCATCCTTTCCAACTTTCCCCAAGAAAACTGATTTGCCTCCTAAAAAAGCAACTCCAGCCATTGCATTGGCGCTGCTTCCTCCAGGCACTATCTTTAATTTAGAATTATCAATTTTGCTTAGGATTTCTTTGCTCTTTTCTTTGCTTATGAACTGCATCTCTCCTTTTTTAAGCCCAATCTCTTCTAATGATTTATCATCCAATTCTACTATGAAATCAAGCAAAGCGTTTCCTATCCCGCAAACATCATATTTTTTAGTTTTCATTTTTGCTGTAAATCTCCCATACTGTTTTAAACTCCTTTAAATATTTTTCTGCAGTATCTCTGTCTTGGATAATGAGCACATTCTCATCATTTCTCTCATCTGCATTTGCGCTTGGATTAAAACTACCAGTAATGACAGTCATATTGTCTATAATAAAAACCTTATGGTGCATCGTCATATTTCCAAAATCTTTCCTAATATCTGCTCCTTGGTATTTTAGCAAATCAAATTTTGAGCTTTCGCCTGTGATGCCTTTGTTGTCAAAAACTCCTTTTACTTCAATTCCATCTTGCATTTTAATTACAATTGCATTCGCAATTCCTGTGTGAGTAAAGCTGAAAGTCAGGAAATAGATGCTCTTCTCAGCTTTCTTCAAAGCTTCTGTGATCTTTTCTCCGCAGTTATCCTCTGGACAGAAATAATTCTCCACTTTGCTTCCATTCAGGTAAGCAACAGGCATCTCTGTCTTGTTTCCTTTTCCATACTCTCCTCTCCAAAGCTCTTCAAATTCAGTTTCATAATTAGCAGCTAATGTCAGAGAACTTAATATGATTAGATTGTTATTGTTCTTATTTGCCCCATTATAAGTTGGATTAAAGCTTCCTGTGCTTACATATTGGCCATCAATCACGCAGAATTTGTTGTGCATGAATGAGCTTTTGTTTTCATAATTCACAAAACTTAGGTTATTTATCTCTTCATAATTATCTCCATCAATAACTACCCTTACTTTAGCTCCAGTATTCTTTTTGTCTTTTAATGCCAAAATAACTTTCTCGAGATCAAGCTCGTAAAAAGCGCAATCAACATATTCTTCAGCAGTCATGATAAAATCAGCGAGCTTTGCTTCGCAATCATCTCTTGGGCAGAAATAGACATCTTCTATTTTTCCATCGCTTTCTTTGATGACATTTGTAATCCTTTGTTCTGTAACCTTCCCAGTTGTCGTACAACCGCTTATTAAGATTACAAATAGCAACAATGTTAACCAATTTAACAGATATCTTATTTTAGTCATTTTATGTTAACCTATTTAACACTATGATATTCTTCATCAGATTATATTTTATATTGTGGTGCTTCTTCTCAATGTTGTCTAAAAATTTTTGCACAAGGATATCTTTTCCACGAGGTTTGAAACTTATTTTCCTGATTCTGGCAAACAAAGCAATCTCCTTGTCAGTTGCAGAAACTAATAATTTAACATAATTTTTTGGCATCTTCTTTACTTTGCCGCCTTCAAATAAAGCCTTGACAAATGCGTTGATATCATCATCCAATGTCCATTGAATAACAATCTTGTTTATTTTGTTCTTTTTAACAAATGCATTATCTTCTTTTTTGCTGAAAAACAATTTGACAGGCAGCTCCTTTAGTATGCTTTTCACAAAATATTTGTTTATTTCTCCTAAAACAAGTAGTCTGTCTCCTTTGCTGAACAATTTGTTTATTCTCGTATTTCTTCTAATCCTTCTCTCGATAAGCATACAGAAACAATTATTGCACAGCTCTCTTCCCTTATGCTGTTTTATAACTCCATTTGCCCCACACAAAAAACATTTCATACAAACTAGAAATTAAGTATCCTATTTAAGGTTTATTGGCTTGAACCAGATTCTGTAGGCTGCGGTATATAATCAGCAAGGTTAACCCCATACCTTATTTCATAAGCTTCCATCTTTATGACGCTCTCAAGATCATTTGTCACTCTTTGGAAAAGTTGAGGCATGTGACTTTCATCAGGAACCGGTTTGTCTCTCAGCCTATTTTGAAGGTGTTCTTTCATTTGTTCCCATTTGCCTTCATAGAGTTCATCTCTTATATCAATCAGCAATTTTTCTCCAGAGCTTAAGCTGGCTACATATCCAGCATGTGTTGTTTCTGTTCCTGTTTGCATAAGATTTTGTATTAATAAGCCATTTATAAACCTTCGTGATTTTTGACACCAAGTGGTTACACTGATTTTCAGCCTAATACAGAAAAATTTATATATCACTAATACTACTCTAGAGTAGAAATAAATAAATCCTATTAGTTAGTGGGGGCTAAAATAGGGTTTAGATTGATAATCTATCACCTCTTTTTCCTGCGCAAACGTTCGAAAGGGCGTTTGCGTAGGTTTAATAATCAAATTCTAGAATCAGAAGCTTATTTCCTTCTTTTTTTCGCAGAAGATTTCTTTTTGCCTTTTAATCTGCCTCTAACCAAAAGAACAGCAACTATTCCTAAAGCAATGCCTGCAGCAAATATTGTTAATTTCTCAATATCAACTGCACCAATAAAATTAAATTGCCTTTTGCTGAAATAGATGTCAAGATTGCTTAATTCCAATGAATATTCAGCATAAAGCAAAGCACTTAATTGGTCTTCTTTTTTCAGATTAACTGCATATTCATAATAAGAATATCCCAGCATTGGAAATATCCCTTTTTCCTGCTGCTCTGCTATAACTCTTTTAACTGCATCTAGTTTGTTTTCAAGAACAACATCCATCTGCTCTTCAGCAACACCTATCACCCCTAAAATAACATCAGCTTCTGCCTTCACCTTGCTTGCCTTGAACAAGCAAAGTTCAAAATCTCCATTGTTATAATCTTCAGAAGCATAACCGAGTTCAGCTTTTGTATCTTCCATGGTCTTTGGTAAATATAATTGAGCATACTGGTATCTTTCTTCTGCTTCTGAAATCTTGTTAAGGCATGACTGCTTCAAGCTTTCTTTATTAAAATTAAAAACCTCACCTTCCATATCAAAAAATTTGCTCCAGGATTCAGCAGAATAGACTCTTTCAATTGCATATCCTAATTCTGTTGCATAGTCTTCATCTTCTTCATAACTTTTCTTTGCTTTTTTTACAGAATCAGCAGCATCCTTTAATCTTCCATTGACAACCATATAAGCCTGCAGGTCAGTTATTGTTTTGATTGATTTCTCACTCAATTTTTTGTCAAGCTTGTTGATATTGTTTTCAACAGACTCAAAATCATGGCTTCCATCAAGTTCAACCATCAATTTGGCGTATTTTACATTTGCGCCAAAGCAATAGCTTGCAGCGCTATAATATTGTTTTTCCTTTAAAGCATCCTTTCCTTTTTTAGTCAAGTTGACAGCGCTTTTTTCAATATCAACAAACTCTTCATCAATCAAGCTTTTATTGACTATAACAAAACCAGAGACATTTTTCTGCAGCTCATTTGTCCTAGTGCACAATTCGTTTGCTAATGATTTCATAATTTCTGTATAAGCAGGATTTATCTCAAGTTCTGGAACTTGTTTTTTGAATCTTTTTCCAGTAAAATAATACAGAGCATCTGTCAAATCATTTACTTCAACAACAGCTATGTTGAATTTTTTTGCATAGTCTGCAAGATCCACTGTCAGATTCAATTCTTTCAAGAACCTTTCTCCTTTTGGGATAAGTACTGTTTTGATATTAAGCTCAGAAGCAGCCTCTATTTTTGCTTTTAATCCTCCAACAGGCCCGATAATGCTTCCTGAATTTATTGTACCAGTTATTGCAACATTCTCTTCTATGTCTACTCCTTCTAAAACAGCAACAGTCAGCACAGCAATCGCTGCTCCTGCACTAGGCCCTCCAATTATAGGAGATTTGGCTTTTATAGTATAGAAAAAATCATATCCACTGCAGTCCTTGTCCAGGTAACTGCAGGCAATGTCCCTTGCAAACCTTGTTGATATCTGAGTGTCAAACTTTGACAAAGGAATTGTCTCAAGGAAAACTCTTCCCTTGCCTGGCTTTATCTCAAGAAACAAGTCAGCTGCACTGCCCTCATTACTTGATTCCTTTACAGCAAGAAGATGCATATATCCTTCTTTTGCTAATGCAACAGGCAGTATTAATAAGAATATCAATGAAATAAGCAATATCTTTTTCATAATTGCATTACAAAACAGATGTTATTTATATTTTGCGTTTATTAAATAATTCAAATGCTTTAAGCGCAATATTTCTGACATCAGCAGGCACATGCGGTTTGTTTAACTCTTCTTTTGAGAACCAGCCACAATCCTTAACCTCATTGTTAATCTTCAGTTCTTCAGGATTTATTGTTTTGCAAAGATAGAAAAAACAGCAGTGGTCATGGTCTCCTACTGAATGAACATTCACATAAAAAGGCAAAGAAAGATTCTTTCTTATATTCCCTTCTAATGGGATATTGCTGTGGTTAAGAATCTCAATATCAAGCCCAACCTCTTCCTTTACCTCTCTAATAACTGCTTGGTCAGGGGTTTCATTTTCATTGATATGCCCTCCAACAGGAAGCCATATATCTAGTTTTTTATGATGGATTAATAGTACCTTATCTTTATGGATAACATATCCCCCAACAACCAAATCAGTTTTCATACTATTGACAAATCTGCTGTCAAATATAAATATTTTGAAAACAGATTTAAATATAACCATTTATTCTAGCTTATTATGGCGGTTGTTAGGGAATATCCAAAGGTAAAGCTGTTTTTTGGGATAATGTACAGAGATAAAACCGTCTTTGACAAAGTCTTGAAAGAACTGCAAAAGCTTTATGGAGAATTTGACACAAAAAGCCATGAATATGTATTTAGCTTTACAGACTACTACAAGGATGAGATGGGAACAAGCCTGAAAAAGGTCATCCTGTCTGCAAAAAAACTGATAAGCAGAGAAAAGCTGCCTGCAATAAAGCTAAAGACAAATGATATTGAGCAGAAATTTGCAAAAAAAGGAAAACGAATAATCAACATAGATCCAGGATATCTTACTGACCACAATATGATATTGGCAACTGCAAAAGAACTGCCTCATAGAATTTATATTGCCAAAGGGATTTTAGGAGATGCACAGCTCAAGTTCAAGAATGGAAAATTCGAACCATTCCAGCACACATTTGCAGATATGAAACAGAAATTAGTTCTGGATTATTTTGCAAATTTAAGAAAGATTTATTTAAGCCAGAAATAATCAGCAAAAGGTGATTAAAAATGCCAGACACAATCTCTTATGAAGATTTCGCAAAAGTAGACATTAGGGTGGGAACAATCTTAGAAGTAAAACCTCATCCAAATGCAGACAAATTGTTGATTCTAAAGATAGACGAGGGAAAAGAAGAGCCAAGGCAATTGGTTGCAGGAATAAAAGCATATTATAGTGAAGAAGAATTAATCGGAAAACAGTTAGTTTTCCTTGCAAACCTTGAGCCAAGGACTCTTAGGGGAGTTACTTCTCATGGGATGATTCTTGCAGCAGATGACGGAGAAAAAGTGGTTGTATTGACTGTCGACAAGCCAGTAGGCAATGATGCAAAAGTAAAATGAAGCCTCTGCTGATTATAGGCTTAGACCCAGGCACAACAATCGGTTATGCAGTCCTAGACATCAGAGGCAAACTATTGGAGACAGACTCATCAAAGCAGCTTAATCTAAGCGCAGTTATTTCTAGGATCATTGAGATTGGCAAGCCCCTGGTTGTTGGCTGTGATGTAACCCCTGCTCCAAGGTTTGTTGAGAAATTTGCAACAAAGACAGGCAGCAAACTTATAGAGCCAGAAGAAGATATGCTTGTAGAAGAAAAGAATGCTATTGTCAAAGGCTTTGAGACAGAAGACGCTCACCAGAAAGATGCATTAGCCTCAGCATTATTTGCTTTTAAGTCAGTAAAACCTCTGCTGGATAAAACCGATAAGATTCTTGAAAAGCTTGGCAAAGAAAATTTATCAAACAATGTAAAGGAATTAGTTATCAAGAATAATATTTCAATCAGGTCAGCAGTGCTGCTTCTTGAAAAACCCGCTGAAGAAGCAAAGGCACTCAAGGAGATGCTTGAGCAGAAGATTCCTTCAGGAGAGAACTTTATTGAATTGTATGAAAACCTGAAAAAAGCAGAAAAGGATCTGGCATTATTACGGCAGCAGAACCAGAAGCTAGAGCAGAAAGCATCACACTTGGAAAAGCAAAACCAGTTCATGGTCAAAAGGCTTGCAAAGCTTATCCCTCAGGAAAAGGTTGCGCATAAATTCTATCTTAAGGAAAAGAACATAAATGTGTTAAACCAGGAAATAGAATACAAAAAGGGAATCATCCTTTCTTTGCAAAAGGAGATTGCAGGCTTGAATTCCCTTATATCCAGCATCAGCCAAAATACAGTCATAGCAAAAAAGCTAAACACTCTTGGCTACAAAGAATTTGAGTCAAAAAAAGACAAGCTAAACATCACAAAAGGAGATATCTTGCTTGTAGATGATGCAGACAGCTATTCCAAGACAACCCTGGATGAATTGAAAAATAAAGTAAGTTTGATAATTGCCAAGAAGATAAGCGCTAAAACAAAAAAAGAGCTTCCGATATCTGCAATTGATTCAAAAAATATAGATATAAAAGAGAACGTATTGTTTGCATTAGTTGACAAAAAAGAAGTTGAGGATGAAAAAGGAAAACAAGACATTCTTACAAAAGTGATATCTGATTATAAGAGAGAACGTCAGCTCTGAATATCTCCATAATTGACAGAGACTTTTTTCCCTGTTTCTATATCCACGCCAAAAACTTTCTTGCCCATGTTTTTAACCCTAATCTCCCTTCTCCCTGCCCTTACAACATCCCCTACCTTGAATTTAGGCAATCTGAAAAGCACAGTAACTCTCCATACAAATTTGCTTGTGATTCTTTTTACAGTGTGGAGCCTCCTGGTTATCATCATTTCTCCTTTAAACTTATTCAATAATTGTTTTCCGATAATCTGTAAGAATTTCTGTGAACTGAGATACATGTCAATCCCATTGTTGACTTTCTCCTCTTTCGCTATAAACACCCTTCCTCTTTTGTGGACAAGCTCTCTGACAAAGTGGATTAGTTCTTGTGTAGGGTTTCTTAATTGAAGCACTCCTTCATAATAATTATCAGATACAACATCTCCTTTATCATTTAGATATTCCATTCATATTAAAAAAAGCGATAAGTTTATAATACTTTTGTGTTCTTTAAAAAGTATGGATAAGCAGGAAATCAAAAAGATTCTGAAGAAAACTTGGTGGTTTATCTGGGAATCAGATTCTGTATGGAGCTGGATTGTAAACATAATTATTGCTTTTATACTAATCAAATTTGTAGTTTATCCTGTTCTAGGGCTTGCGTTAGCAACTACTCACCCAATTGTTGCAGTTGTTTCAGGAAGCATGGAGCATGATGGCAGTTTTGATGCTTGGTGGGGCTCAACTGCTGTTTGTAAGACAGAAGACTGCACACAATCACTTTTTTACAAGGATTTCAACATAACAAAAGAAGAATTTCTTGATTTTGGGTATAAAAACGGGTTTAACAAAGGAGACATAATGATCTTAAAAGGGATTTCTCCTGAAAAAATAAAAGTAGGAGATATACTTGTTTTCAGAAGCAACAGGCCTGATCCAATAATCCATAGAATAATAATGGTATGGAACAAGGACAATGTTTATTATTTCCAGACAAAAGGAGACCATAACCAAGGCTCATACCCTGATCTAGGAGAAGACAGCATAAATCAAGACAGGGTTGTAGGAAAAGCAGTTTTAAGGATTCCTTATCTTGGATGGATAAAGATAGCTGCAGTTGAAGTGTGGTACTTGATTATGCCAAGGTGATTATATGTTATTTTGCCCAAAATGCGGTTCATTATTAAAACCAACATTATCAGGAAGCAAGAAGCTCATGGCCTGCTCATGCGGCTTTAAATCAAAAGAATCAACAGGCGTTGAGATAAAAGAAAAACTCAAGAAAGATACAAAGCCAAAGTTAGCAGTAATAGAAGAAGAGAAAGAAGCATACCCTCTAGTTGATGCAAAATGCACAAAATGCGGGCACAATAAAGCATATTTCTGGGAAATCCAGACAAGAGCAGCAGACGAGCCAGCAACAAAATTCTTCAAATGCGAGAAATGCAAGCATACCTGGCGAGACTATAATTAAGATGGATATTTCTCCTTATATCAAAAATAACAAATTAAAAATTCTTGTAAAGCCAAATTCCCATCAAAATGAAATAGTGAAATGGGAGTCTGATAAACAAGCATTGAGGGTTAACATAAAAGCAGTTCCAGAAAAAGGCAAGGCAAACATTGAAGTCATAAAATTCTTTACAAAGCTTTTGAAGAAGAAAGTTTCTATTGTTTCAGGTTTTACAAGCAAAGAAAAAATAATTTCTATCGAATAATCACATGTTCTTATACTGCTGTACTTCTTTATTTAGAATGTCTAATTTTACACCAGCTTGCTTGAATATCCTTTTTGAATCCTCTGCAGCATGATAGTCTTTGTACGCAACAACTCTTTTTATTCCGCAGGTTATTATTAGCTTTGCGCAGACATAGCAAGGAGCCATATTACAGTAAAGAGTTGCACCATCTAGGGAAATTCCCATCTTTGCTGCCTGGCAGAGTGCATTCTGCTCCGCATGTGTTGTTCTTACGCAATGATTTGTCACACTTCCATCTTCATGTATTGTTTTTTTGTATTCATGCCCTATATCATCACAATGCTCAATTCCAGGAGGGCTTCCTACATATCCTGTTACTAAAATCCTTTTGTCTCTTACAATAACACATCCGCTTCTTCCTCTATTGCATGTTGCCCTTGTTCCAACCTGCTTCATTATTTCTATGAAATACTCGTCCCAGCTAGGCCTTTTGTAATTCTCTTCCTCTTTTGCAGGAACTTTCTTCTTTAAGTCATCAACCATCTTGTCAACTTTTGTATTCAAAACATCTGCTGTGCTGTCATTTATCAAAGTAATCTTTGCCATCGCAATGCATTCAGCAATCCTTTGTCCAGAGCCAGAGCCTTTCATCTCTTTCTCTTCAAGTTTCTTGAATTCCTTGAATGTCTGAGGATCTTCTTCTCTTTTTCTTGCAGCCATCCTTTCAAATCTGATTCTTGCAGGAGCATCAACCTTTATCAAAAAAAATTCTGGATTCTTAACCAATGCTTTTACTTCATCAGGATGCCTTATCGAAGTTATTATGTAGTCTTTCCCAGGCTTTATCTTTTTCAATGCTCTTTCAGCTAGAGTAGAATTGCCTTCTTTTTCCCTCAGTTCATTGCCCAGTTTTTGCAGGTTTTCTCTTGTAAGCTTTTTCTTTCTTTTTCTCAGCTCTTCTCTCAGCATATCTGACAAAGAGAAATGCTCAAACCCTTTTTTCTTTAGATATTCAGCAGCTGTATCTTTGCCCCCGCAAAAACTGCCTGTCAACCCAATAATCATGTAATACAAGACAATAACTCCTTTTAAATATTTTATTAGTCTAAAATAAGTATTCTAAAATACCTATATCCAACTTCATAAATATTTATAAAATAAACTTTTATCTTTTAAGTTATAATCGGGGGGATGCTATTATGGCAGAAAATTATATTCAGGAAAACTATCCATCATTATATGCAAAACTGACAGACTTGTTTCATGATAGAGTTAAACAAGGCAAGATTTGTGTTCCTTTTGCTCCAGAGCCAGGAGAAATTCCAGTCTTGACAGCTACTGGAGAAAGCTTGGCAGAAGCATGGGAAAATTCTTTGATAACATTAGCAAAAATGGGAGGAAGGATACCTACAGAATACGATAAGAAGGATTCTTCAAGAAATGATCCTGACAGCCTGGATTGTTCAATGTGCATGGTTGTCACAAAACCAATGTCAGAGCCATTTATCCACAGGGCTTTTCCAGGAGGTTTGGAAGACCTTGAAGAGTACAGGCAGGAAGTTATGGATGGCATTAAAGACCATTGGGTTAGAGACCCGACAGACCCAACAGACGAAAGATGGGAATATACTTACCATCAAAGATTGTTCAAATACAAAGTTCCAGGCATAGAAGAGACAATCAACCAATTTGCAAGGGTAGTTGAAAAGCTTGCAAAATCTCCTACTACAAGAAGAGTGCAGGCAATAACATGGCAGCCTTGGATAGACTTGGACTGCTATGACCCAGCTTGCTTGCAGTCTATCTGGCTAAGATGCAAGAAAGATGATGAAGGTATTTACCATCTGAATTGGAATCAGCGCTTCAGGAGCAGGGATGCTTATGATGCAGCATATATGAATGATTTCGCATTTATCTCATTGCATGAACAGATTGCAAAAGAACTTTCAGAGAAAATGGGCCAGCCAATAAAAGTTGGAAGATTTGCAGACTGGTCTGATTCATATCATACCTATGGAAGAAGGCTTCAGCATTTCTGTGAAAACTTCCTTACACAGGTTTTTGACAGGAAATTTGAAGGCGAGGGGGGGCGAACCTGGACAAGAGAGTTTGCAGAAGAGATATTTGCAGAAGCAAGGCCAAGGATTATTGAGAAGATAAACGCAGTTGACGAAGGAAGAGCAAGCATGCCAAAACAGGGATAGGATGAGAGGCAGATTCATAGTCTTTGAAGGTATAGACGGCTGCGGAAAAGGAACGCAGCTTAAACTAGCTCATTCTTATATATGGGATTTAAGCAAATATATTGATATTCTTACAACAAGAGAGCCGCACAGGGATTTTAAAGAAATAAGAGAGCGAATGGCTAAAGGAACAGACGCAAAGCAGGATGCAGAATGGTATGCTCGTGCATTTGTTGCAGACAGAAAAAACCACATACAAAAATATATCCAGCCAGATTTAGACAAAGGCATTCACGTTCTTTCTGACAGATATAAACTTTCAACTTTGGCATATCAGCATACTCAGGGAATGGACTTAGGTTATTTAATAGAAATGCATAGGGGCTTGCTAGTTCCAGACCTGACAATTATATTTGACTGCCCTGCTGATATCGCACAACAAAGAAGAAGATTTGAAGGAAGAGCAGTAACAGACGTTTTTGAAAATAGCTTGGAATTCCAGGAACAGTTAAGGCAGAATTATCTCAAGCTGCCTGGAATTTTATCAGGAGAAAAAATCATCGTGATAGACAGCACTCCAGAACCAAATGTGATATCTGAACAAGTTAAAACTCATTTAGATGAATTATTAAAATAATCTATTTCTCTTCTTCTTCAAAAAAACTTTTTAATGATTTGCAGTCTTTTCCAGCTGCATAGCTGATTAATGGTTTTGTCATATCTTTCACCTTCTTTTTTTCCATTTTAAAATAAAAAAGGGATGAAAGGTCACCTCAACCTTCTCCCTATCTAAACACCTAATGAGTTCCGGTGCTGCCGAAACCCCCTTCTCCCCGCGAAGTATCATCAAGTTCCTTAACTTCTTCAATCTGGGCTGATACCACTGGCTGAATAAGCATCTGTGCAATCTTCATGTGTTTTGTCACAGCAAATTCTTTATCTCCTAAATTCTTCAATACAACACAAACCTCTCCTCTATATCCTGCGTCAACAACTCCTGCGAGAACATGAATTGCATTTTTGGCAGCATGCCCGCTTTTGTCCCATATAAGTCCGACATGTCCTTTTGGTATTGCCATGTAAGTGCCTATCTTTACTAATCTTTTTTCGCCAGGCATCAAGACAGCTTCCTCGTTAGAATACAAATCCATCCCAGCATCACCCGGATGAGCATAAGAAGGAAGCTTTGCATCATTATCTTTTTGCATCTTTATTTTCATTTTGCCATATTTTGAAACGAGAAGCTAGTATTTAAATAATATTAGCCTGAGAAATATATGTTGTCAATTATATAATAGAGAAAGACACCACTCTAAAATTACTTATCAAACTGGAACAACGGCTGCAGCTTTTTCTCGACGATTTTTCCGCTATCACTTTTGATCTTGAAATTGAGCGTGTTGAATGTTTGCGTTAGGAAAGTTACATTCCACACCTGTCCTTGCTCTATTTTCTGCAGTATCGCAATTATCTTCATTGGGTTTTCTGTTGCAAACTCTTCTTTCTGGGTCTCGTTTGCAATTGTGACAGCTTCTGCCAAATCCAGGTTTATTTCATCCAGCTCCAATTTCTCGACATCATCTGCGGCCTCTTTTTTCAAGATATCATCTTCTGGCTCAATTGTTATCTTTTCTCCGACATTGAAAGAAGTCATCCTTTCCCTTTTCTTATGATAATATCCTATTTTCCAATCGCTCTCTTTGTCTTCAACAGAAAAAAAACCATAGCTAAGGTAAGCTTCTGGATTCTTCTTTTTCCATGCGCTAAATTCTTTTGATTTCTCAAGAGTCTTAAGAGCTTCTTTAAATCCTAGCATAAAAAATCATCAAATACCCAACCTTTATATATTTTTTCCATATTTTATCGTGCTATGGCAGTAATAAAACCAGAGTTGAAGAAACTATTGGAAAATCAGCAGTATTCCTTCATTGGCAATCACAGCGCCATCAAGGTATGCGAATGGACAAAAAAATCTTTGCTAGACCAAGGTTTCTGTTACAAGCAGCAATTCTACGGCATTCAATCCCACAGATGCTGCCAGCTCTCAACTACAATTGGCTATTGCCAAAACAGGTGCATATTCTGCTGGAGGCCTATTGAATATACAGAAGGCATTAAGATGTCTGCTCCACTGGATTCTCCCCAGGAATTGATTGAGAAAGCAATCAAAGCACAGCAAAAAATGCTGAATGGATTTCCTGGAAATCCAAAAGTAAACATGAAAAAGTTCAAAGAAGCTCAAATTCCCAATCAATTTGCAATCTCATTGTCAGGAGAGCCATTACTTTATCCAAAACTTGGAGAATTGATAAAAGAAATCCACAAAAGAAAAGCAACTTCATTTGTTGTCTCAAATGGCTTGTGCCCAGAAGCATTGAATAAGCTAAATCCATTACCAACTCAATTATATATCTCTGTCTATGCTCCAGATGAGAAATTGTTTGTCAAGATAAACCAGACTGCAATAAAAGGAGCATGGGAAAAATTCAATAAATCATTAAATATTCTAAAAAAGATAAAGAAAAAAACAAGAACAGTCCTAAGAATCACTTTGATCAAGGAAAAAAACATGGTTGAGCCAGAGAATTATGCAAAACTAATCAAAAAAGCAGAGCCCATGTTTGTTGAAGTAAAGGCATACATGTTTGTTGGCTACTCAAGGCAGAGGCTGCTTCAGAATAACATGCCAAGGCACAATGAAGTAAAGGGGTTTGCAGAAAAGATATTGCTTTTCTTGCCAGATTATGAATTAAAAGACGAGAAAAAAGAATCAAGAGTAGTTCTTTTGGCAAGGAAATAATTTTCTCTTTTTTAGTAGTTACAGAATATAAAACTTTATAAAGAACTTATTCTAATCTTATGTGGGGATTTTATGATAAGTTTTAGGACACTCATACCTAGATTCTTGCAGAGAAGGGCAGAGAAAAGACGCAGCCATATTTCAGAGGCAGATATAAAAAAGGCAGTAGATACTCTCTATAGCTCAGCAGGTGGAGTTACCAAAGAAGATCTTGATAGGGCAATGAGGTATTTTGCCGCGGCTCTTGAAAAGCGGCTGGAGCCTCTTGAAAAGGCGATTGGCGAATCAGGAGGAAAGCTGCCTTCTTTGCAGAGCATCATTAATAGCATAATGCCTGAGCTAAATAGCGTTCTTCAAAAAGTTGCTATAGGCCAGTTCCAGGACCAGCTTCCTGCATTAGAAAAGACAATCAAGCAGCTTGTTAACGAGCATATTAAGAAGTATGAACAGACTACCGAAGTAGGCAAGTTAGTTTCTAAGATAAGTAAATACAGGACAATCATCACAATCGGAGGAGCTGCCATGGGTGTGATTGGCCTTGCTACAGCAGCAATTGCAGCATACGTCACTTATCAGACAAAGACAGTTGATCTTATTGTTGTTTCAACCCAATTGAAAAAAGCTAACTCTACTATTAGTTCATTAGAATCAAAAAATTCCAAACTTGAGGAAACAATTAGAACCCTCATTACAAGAGACGAATTTAATGGCGAAAAAGAAAAGCTTGCAACAAAAGCCGCATTAGAAGAAGAGAAAGGAAAACGGCTTCCAAAGACAGAATTTGATACTTATAAGCAAGGACAGGACTCAAGACTATCTAAGGCAGAATCAACCGGAGATGACAACGCAAGAAGATTAAAAACCGTAGAGGATTGGAAGACTGATTATTTGACAAATGTATATGGCAAATTTGTCAAATATGTTAACACCCAGCTTGAAGGAGACAAGGAAAAGAACATCGAAGGCCTGGTAAAAAAAGTTGCTGGCCTGCAGGAAGGATTGCCTCAGAAAGCTGATAAGGAATCGATTGAGGCGTATGGCAAGAAGCTGGAAGAAGTAGGGGCAAATATTGCTGCTCTGAAACATTTGGTTGACATTTATGAAAAAGCAAATGCCCAGGTTCTAAAAGATTTAGACAAGGAAAAAGGAGACAAATCAAAAGTAAAACAAGAGCTTGACGCACTGCAGCAGAAATATGCTGATTTAATGCAGAATTACCAAAAGCTTCTTCCTAGACCAGAACAGCCAAAACCAGAAACTCCAAAACCAAATTAGATAATAATAACTCTTCCTTTATAACCGGGATTAATAACTAATGTTCTTCCAATCTTGTCATATCCAACACACTCATGCAGATGGCCTGATATAACAAGCAATGGCTTTACTTCTTCAATGAATTTCCTTATTGATTTGTTGCCTGCATGCTCTCCCATGATATTATCAATCTTTGTTTTGTAAGGAGGAGCATGTGTGACTAAGATGACTTTATCATCTTTTTTGATAAGGTGCTTAAACTTCTTTAAATGCTCTTCAAACTCCCTGTCTCTAAAAGAAAATCCTCCTCCGCCCCAGCCAATAAACAGATAGCTGTTTTTTCTGAACTTGTTCTTATGTATGAAATAGCAGTTTTTGAGCAAATAGCATCTTTTCCTTAATATGTCATCATCTTCATGATTTCCATGCACAAAAAGAACAGGCTTACCAATCCTGTTCAGTTTTGAAAGAATTATCTCTTCTCCTTGCCCAAATATCGTGAAATCTCCAGCGCATACAACCATCTCAATGTCTTTCTTGTTTGCCCTGTGGATTATCTTTTCTAAAGCTTTCTTGTTTCCATGCAAGTCAACAAAAGCCAGGATTTTCATATAATCAGAAGAATTAACCTAATATTTAAACGTTACCAAATTGCACATTAAAGAAAGATCAAACCACCTTAATAAAAAACCTAAATATCTCGCTTCCAGTCATTGTCACAGCAAGGACAGCAATTCCAGCAATCAATACTCCTAGAACAGTTGCAATTATAAATTTCTTAAAATCCAGCCCAAGCAGATAACTGCCTAATGCAGCTGTATAAACCCCTGTTCCAGGCAAAGGAACTCCAATAAATAAAGCAATACCTATTTCACCATATTTCTCAACATATTTATGTATCTTTTTTTGTGTTTTCTCAACATACTTCTGATATGCCTTGTCAATTATCTTGAATCTCAAAAACAGACGGATAAATTTGTCTAAGAACGGATATAATACAATCCCAAGAAGTATATTTGCAATAACGCAAACAACAAACACAAGAATCCAGTTCATATGCAGAACCAATATTCCATAAGGGATTGATGCCCTTAATTCTAGGGCTGGAATTAATGTCAATATAATCAAGATAATTATTTCATACAGCATAGATTAAAAAAACAATAATCTATATATAATCTTTACCTTTATTTATCAATATGGATAAATTTGAAAAGCAAAGAAACGCGCTTGTCAAGGTTTTGGCAGAAGAAGGCATTGAAGATAAAAAAGTGCTAGCTGCAATATCAAAAATCCCAAGGCATTTATTTGTTCCAAGACACCTTGTTGATGAATCCTATTCAAACTATCCTTTGCCAATAGGAGAAGGACAGACAATTTCCCAGCCTTACACAGTAGCTTTCATGATTCAGGCATTGGAATTAAAAAAAGGAGACAAAGTCTTGGAAATAGGCACAGGCTCTGGCTGGAATGCTGCATTGATTGCAGAGATAATAAAGCCAGGAAAAATTTACACAACCGAGATTGTCCCTCAGCTGGCAAAGCTTTCAAAAAACAATATTACCAAAACAAACCTAAAGAATATAGAAGTAATAGAAACAGATGGAAGCAAAGGCTATGAAAAAGAAGCTCCTTATGATAAGATAATTATAACAGCAGCAGCTCCAGAGATAGCTCAACCTTGGATAGAGCAGCTGAAAGAAAACGGGATTATTGTTGCTCCAGTAGGCCATAGGTTTGGCCAGCAGATGGTCAAGGCAAAGAAAGTGAAAGGAAAATTAATTGAGGAACATCTAGGAGATTTTATGTTTGTTCCATTAAAAGGGAAATTTGGGTATATATGATTATTTTAGAAGATTTAATGCATCATCAACTTCTGCATTCCCAAACATTATGCTTTTCACAGCAGCAGTCATCTTCATAGGGCTCTCATGCTGCCAGACCTCTCTTCCAATAGCCATCCCAACTGCTCCTGTCTCCATCACACTCTTTACTTTTCTTAAGAAATCTAGATTAGATACTTTTGGCCCGCCTGCAACTACTACTTTTGTATTGCCAGCGCATCTTACAACCCATTTGAATTCATCTGGCTTGTCATTATAATGTATTTTTATGATATCAGCTCCTAATTCCAGGCCTATCCTTGCAGCATAGGCAAGCATGCTTGTGCTTAATTCATTTGTCACAAACCTTCCTCTTGGATAGACCCATGCTATTACAGGCAGCCCATAATCATGAGCTTCTTCTTGTATTTTTCCAAATTCAGCAAATATCTCTGGCTCTAACGGGCTTCCAACATAGATTGTATATCCAACAGCATCTGCTCCCAAATCAACTGCTTTCTTGACAGAGCAAATCTGTTTTGCAACTGGAAAAATCCTGGGGATATTGCTTTTCCCATTTAATTTCAGAACTAGTGGGACTTTCTTGTGATAATTATCATGGTATAATTCAGCAATACCTTTTTGGCAAATGAATGCATTATATCCCCCATGGACAGCTATGTACATTACATAATTAGGATCTATATTGCGAGAATCAAAGTCAATAGGCCCATGCTCTAGCCCTTGGTCATATGCAAGCATCAAAGTTTTATTGTCTGTAAAAAGTCTTTCTATCTTTATTCTTTTCATTCATCCAACCTCTTTTTAAAAAAATAAAAAAAAAAGAAATAACTGCTTTAGTCTTGTGCTAGTGAATATACTGTTTTCAATGCAACTACAATTGCTGCAGGAGAAACAAATATAATCACATTACCTAGCATTGATGTTAGTCCTGTCCAGATTGTAGCCAATGTCAATGCGCTTGCAGAACTTGCCAATATCAATGCAAGTGTTGCCAACAAGAATCCGCATGTCTCTTTAGTAGTTACATTCAATAGCCCTACTAAAGTTCCTAAAATCACTAGAACCCATACTGCAATATCTCCTCTTAGCTGAGGCAACAATGCAACTAATACTGCAACTACAATACCCACTATAAACGAATAGTGTCCTACTTTCTTAAAATCTGGTTTTGATTTTTTTGCTACCATCTAATTCACCCCTTTTAAAATATAGTATACTCTATTATTAACTCCTATTTAAACGTTTCTAAAAGAAATAGAGAATAAAAAAAGAAAAAAAATGAATTTGCTTATTCTGCTGCAAATCCATATACAGCTCTTAATGATACTACTAGCGCTGCTGGTGCAACAACTAGTACAACATCTTTTACAACTGCTGCTAAAATTGTTCCTAGTGGTGCGAACAATGTGTTTGCTACAACTAGATTAGCTGCTGTTGCTGCTGCCAATACTGCAATAGCTGCTACTAGGAAAGGCTGTACTTCTTTCGCGGATATGTTTACAAATCCTATGACAAGTCCTAGGACTAACAATAGCAGTACTAGCCATGCATTAGCTCCCAATGCTTGTCCAACGCCTTCTAGAATTCCTAGCAAAACAGCCAATAGAGCACCAATAATAAATGCCCATTTTCCTACTTGATTAACCATCTTTGCTACCTCCATTTTTTAAAAGTAGAGACTTTTAATGACTGCGCAGTCTCTTATACTCCTATTAGGTAAGGGTATATAAAAATATTGATTACTATTCCCCAATGCTAACTAATTGTATCAAGAATTTCATGCGCATTCAGCACATTGACGCTTTGCTTTAGCTTATTCCATCTCTTTCCAGCATTTGCCTTGAAAGATGTCAATAGATAGTCTCTTTCCTGGTTGCTTACCCTTGCAAACTTGTCAGCTTGCATCAATCCATAAGGATAGCCTGGAAAAACAGCATCATTAGAATTATTAGCCAATAAACCCAAAACACTTTCTGCAAGCTCTTTTTGCTTGTTAAAGATATTAAATTCAAAAACATGGTTGCTGCTCTTGTTTAATTTAACCATACTAATGCTTAAATTTCCTTCATCATTCAGATAATAATACCATTCATTCTTTGAATCAGCTAATTTGCTTAGCTGGCTGGCTATGCAGCTTCCATTTTCAGCTAATATCTTGCTCGTCTTTGCCAAAGAAGCAACAATAATTCCAGATTCTTCTGCTTTTTGAAACAATTCCTGCATATAATTGTCTTCTCCTTTGACCATGCATTTCAAGCTTCCATCCAGGACAACAATATCTTCTTTTTCCAACTTCTCAATCATCTGTTTAGCTAACTTTAATTCAGCAAACCTTCTTACAATATTGCCGATTTTTGAAACACTTGCTCTCTCATTTCCCTCTCTTATTGAAGAATCAAGCGAATCTATGCTCATATTATCAATTGCATCTCCTTTTAATTGAAAAATCTCTGTCTTATACTCATTATTATCAGCATAAGCCAATACAAAAAACTCATTCAATGAAGAATCCACTTTTCTATTGTCTTTGAATATCAAAGCAGTTGTCCTTATGAACTGCAAAGAGAAATTAACAGCTTTTAATAATTCAGCCTGGCCTCCATCAATAAATGCGATTTTATTACCGAATTGCTCTTTTTTTATCTCGATAAAATTATTTTTATCTAGATCAATCTCTTTATCTATTACTTTCTCTTCTATTGCTTCAATTATTCTAGAAAAAATCTCTTTAACCATATGCCCCAATCTATCAAATACAAACCTTTTTAAATATTTTATCACTTCTGGTAACTTTATGTATGAATTAATCATAACAGAAAAGCCAGCTGCAGCAAAGAGGATAGCAGAAGCTCTCGCAGATAAAACACCAAAAAAAGAGCTTTACATGAAGAAAATTCCTTATTACAGGCTAACTCATAATGGAAAAGAGATTGTTGTTACATGCGCAGTTGGCCATTTGTATGGCCTTGCTGAGAAAGAAAAGAACGGCTGGACATATCCTGTCTACAATGTTGAATGGAAGCCGATTTCAACAGTAAATAAAGAAGCAGCATTCTCAAAGCAGTATCTTGATTCAATAAAGAAATTAGCAAAAGATGCAGAAGAATTCACAGTAGCTACTGATTATGATGTTGAAGGAGAAGTCATTGGCCTTAATATCATCAGATATGTCTGCGGTAAAAAAGATGCAAACAGGATGAAGTTCTCTACATTGACAAAAGAGGACTTGGTCGAGGCATATGAAAATAAATCAAAGCATCTTGACTGGGGTCAGGCCCATGCAGGAGAAACAAGGCACATTATGGACTGGTTTTATGGAATAAATACTTCAAGAGCATTAACTGCTGCAATAAAGACAACAGGTATGTTCAAATTAATGTCAACAGGACGTGTTCAAGGGCCTGCTTTGAAACTGATAGTTGACAGGGAAAAGGAAATACAGGCTTTCAAGCCAGTTTCATACTGGCAGATCCAATTGTTAGGAGAGGCTGATAAGAAAGAGATTGATTCCTGGCATGAAAAAGACAAGTTCTGGGAAAGGAAAGAAGCAGAAGTGATTTACAAAAAGATAAAGAAAGAGAAAAAAGCATTGATAGACAATGTTGAGAAAAACAGGTTTGAGCAAGCTCCTCCAAATCCATTTGATTTGACTTCATTGCAGATGGAATCTTACAGGGCTTTAGGGATATCTCCTAAACATACGCTTGAGATTGCCCAGGAGCTTTACACATCTGGATTTATCTCTTATCCAAGAACATCTTCCCAGCAATTGCCTGCAAAACTAGGATATAAAAAAATAATCCAGGCATTAGCTGCAAGATATCCTAAAGAAACTAAGCTTCTGCTTGACAAGAAATCATTAAAGCCAAACGAAGGAAAGAAAACAGACCCAGCACATCCATCTATTTATCCGACAGGTATTATCCCTTCTGATTTGGACAAGGATGCTGCTAATGTTTATGATCTGGTTGCAAGAAGATTTTTGGCAACATTTGGAGATCCTGCAGTAAGAGAGACAATGAATGTCAGGATAGACTGCAAAAAAGAGATATTCATTGCAAAAGGCACCACAACAGTAAGCCCAGGATGGCATATCCTGTACGGAAGATTCACTCCTACAAAAGAAGAGGAATTGCCAACCGTTAAAAAAGGGCAGACAATTGATGTCAATAAGATACAGCTTCATGATAAGGAGACACAGCCTCCAAAAAGATATACAGAAGCTTCTATAATAAAAGAGCTTGAAAAAAGAAATCTTGGCACAAAATCAACAAGAGCCCAGATAATTGATACATTATTCCAAAGGAACTATGTAGAAGGAAAGCAGGTAAAGGCAACAGAGCTTGGCATAAGGACAACAGACACATTGGCAAAATATAATCCAGAGATTATAGATGAAAAGCTTACAAGGGAATTTGAAGAAGACATGGAAGAGATAAGAGAAGGAAAAGAAAAAGAAGAAGCTGTGCTGGAAAAAGCAAAAAAAGTCCTTAACAAGATAACAGCTACATTCAAGCTCAAGGAAAAGGAGATTGGCAAGGAATTAGCAGCTGCACAGAAAGAGACAAGAGATGAGCAGTCAACATTAGGCCCATGCCCCGTCTGCAAAAAAGGCCAATTGCAGATAAGGAAAGGGAAGTTTGGCTCTTTTGCAGCATGCAACAAATATCCAGACTGCAAGACAACATTCTCATTGCCTTCAAATGCCTTGATAAAGCCAGCTAAAAAGATATGCGAGAAATGCAATTATCCAATGGTCCTTGTCATAAAGAAAAGAAGAAAACCCCAAGAATTATGCCTGAATCCAAAATGCCCAACCAAGCAGGTCGCAACAACAGAGATAAACAAAGAAGCAAAAGAGATAGAAGCTGGAAAAGTAGAGAAAGAATGCCCAAAATGCGGCAAGCCTTTGGTTTTAAGAAGATCTTTCTATGGCCAATTCCTAGGCTGCTCTAGCTATCCTAAATGCAGATACACAGAAAATATTTCAGACGGTCCTTTGAAAGAAGATTTTAAGAAAAAGAATTAATTTTTTTGTGTTGCAGGCTCTAAAAATTCTTCCAGTATTCTTGATATTATAGGATGCTTAAATTTATTTAAAGCCTTTCTTTCAATCTGCCTAACTCGTTCTCTTGTAATCCTGAATCTTCTGCCAACCTCTTCTAATGTATAGTTTTGTTTGTATCCAATACTATATCTCATTTTTATGATTTCCCTGTCTCTTTTCGGAAGAGTTTTCAAAATAAAATCCATTACTTCTTTAAGCTCGGAGTTTTCTGTTCTATCTCCATCCTTACCCTCCAGGATGCTTTCAAGACTGTTTCCATCTTCATCGACAGGAGCGTCCAATGAGCGTAGATGCATGGAAAGTCTTTCAATCTGAAGGATCCTCTTTGCAGGCATGCCTGTCTCTGTCGCAATATATTCTGTTGTAGGATATCTTCCATGTTCTCTCCAAAAATCATTTTTTACCTTCTTTACGCATCTTATATCTTCATAAACACCATTAGTCAACCTTATTGTTCTGGACTGCATGGCAAGATACCTTAATATTCTCTGCCTTATCCACCATGTTGCATAAGTGCTGAACTTGCATCCCCGTTTATAATCATATTTATCAATTGCAGTCATTAATCCAATATTTCCTTCTGATATCAAATCCACAAAGCTCAAGCCATTGCTTCTATATCCTTTTGCAATACTTATTACAAGCCTTTGATTTTTTTCAGCCAAGGTATTTCTGGCATAATTGCACTCTTCTTTAGAGCCATATCTCATCCTTCTTGCAAGATTAACTTCTTCTTTTTTAGTCAGCAAACGCTGGTCTCCTATACTGTCTAGATAATATCTGATATCATCTTTAATATCTTCTGCAAGAACAGGGCTTAAGCTATAGAGAGCTTCCTCTTCTAGTCCTTTTCTTTGCATTATCATAGAATTCTGCCCCCTTGGAAAAAGGATGTTTTTAAGATATTTAAAACTTCCTAATTTCCTTTGCCTTGTCTTCCAAATATTTGTCCTTAATCAGCTTATTGACAAACTTCCCAGCATCCCTGAACTCTCTCTTGTCTTTTGCCCAAATATTTTTACCTTTGACAAATGTTTTCTTGTGCTTTTTCTTGAATAGTTCAACATGCTTCTCAAGATTTAAAGGAGGCCCTCGGTTTTCAACGTGCTCTGGCAGCAGATTTTTGTCAACAATGAACCAGAACAATGCATCTTTTGCCTTGTCCCATTTCCAGCCATGCTCATAAACATTAAAGCCATTCTTTTTCAGTTCGGTGTCAATGAATTCAACTGCTTTCAACAACTTGCTTCCGACAATATCTGATTTTCCGCTGAGTGCTTTTGCAGCCAATAATATCAGTTTGTCTTTTTTTGCTCTTTTCTTCAGCTCTTCAATACTTACTTCCGTTATCTTAAAGAAATCTTTAGAAGGATTTTTCAAAAACTCTTTGCATGCATAAACAAACTGGTTAAATTTTTCCTCGCTCAATGCAGCAGCAGCATTCCTGTCTTTCTGCACAGGGTCAATCAATACCATAGGCCCTTGCTGCTTTGACTTGTTTATATTAAATAATACATCGCTCTTGTTTTTGTAATAGCCTTCTGTATCAATAACAGTCTTAGGCTCCCATTTTGCAGCTGCTTTTGCCAGATTCATGAATCCTTTGCAATGTATTGTTAAAATCTCGCACATATATCCAGAAAACCCTTTGATATAGCTTTCAGCTCCGTAAACACTTTGCGCTTTGCAGAATTGTTTTGCCAGCCTTATCTCATCTGCAAATTTTTTATGTTTCTTTACCCATTCTGCATGCAAAGGGCTTACATCAGTTATGTTCAAGGCATCTTTTGCCTTGGTTATCTTTAATATAGGTATTACCTCAAAAGTGAATCCAACCTGCTTTACCTGGAAATAATCCCTGCTTCCATGAAGCCTGCTTAATTTAGAGAATAATCTCTTAAGAACTTTTTCCAGAACATCAGACAGCTCATTGCTTTTGTCTTTGTATTTATTGTAATTGAACTGCACAAATATATCAGCATCATAAGTATGGCTGATCCAAGTGCCTTTTGCACCAGAGCCTCCTAAAACTGCTTTTGCATCCTTAAGGTTCTTGTTTAGTTTTTTGAGAAATTCGCTAATCTTTTCATTAACTTCTTTTTCTTCTTCTTTTGTTGGCTTTATCTCAGCAAGCACTTGTTTTAGCAATTCCATGCATCTTAAGAATAAGACCGGGTTTATATAAGTTACTAAAACCACAAATTTAATAAACAAACTTATGTAATAAATCTAAAAAGAGGTGTGAAATGATAGACCAGGCCTTATTATATACAAGCTACATAGGCACAATCCTTCTGATTGGGCTTCTCTGCTCAATCATCTCAAGAAAATTAAGGATAAATACTGCCTTACTGCTTATCGGAGTTGGAATGGCTATCGGCTACCTTCTATATGATGGAAAGCCGATAATAGAATTCTCTCCTTCTGTCTTGGCATCTCTCGCAGTAATCACATTGGCTCTTGTTGTTTTTGATTCAAGCTCAAGATTCAAATTCAGGGAATTTGACACATTATCTTTTTCAGCTATTAAGATTTCTCTTATATTCTTTGTTTTGAACATGGCATTGCTTGCAGTTGCAGCGCATTATCTGTTTTCTGTATCTGTCTTGCTGTCATTGTTGTTTGCAGCAGTTGTTTCAGGAACAGGCCCTGCATTGATGATGTTTTCGCGCTCAAAAGTTTTTGAATTGCTTAAAGTAGAGTCCATATTCAATATACCCTTTACTATCCTTATATCATTTTTGCTTATTGACCTTATAAAAAATACAGAAAACAACGGTTCATTCGGGTTTTTATCAGGCCAGGCATTTCCTTTTGCGCAGCAGTTTGTGGCAGGAATAGGCACAGGGCTTTTGATATCATTTGTCTTCTTTGGTTTTATGAAAAAATATTATAGCAGGACTTTATCTCCTTTGGCTATAATCACAGCAGCGCTTGTTACTTATATAATAGCAGAAATCCTTGGAGGCAGCGGGGTTTTGGCAGTTACAACAGCAGGAATCTTCTTTGGAAATGTCTATCATATCAAGCACATAAGGAAACTGCAGGAATTTGGCAGGACATTCTCAGAGGTTTTGGAGATACTTGTGTTTGTGCTTATTGGCTCGATAATCAAGATTCCATGGACATCATCTTTCTTGATACCTGCTTTGCTTCTGTTCCTGATGTATCTTGTGATAAGGTTCCTTTCAGTGGAATTTGTCTTGATGAGATCAGGCTATAGCTTTAAGGAGAAATTATTCCTTACATTGAATATCCCAAAAGGACTGGCAGCAGCAGTTGTTGTGTTCACCTTGATAACAAGAGCAGTTGCTGGAGCAAGCCTTGTTCTTGACTTGATATTCCTTTTCATGATATCTTCGATAGTTTTATCAACAATAGTGACTCACTTCTCTAAATTCTTTACAAAAATAGATATACTGCCAAGGGAAGAAGAATGAATATATTATTTGGACCAGCAGGCTCAGCAGGATTAGGGAATGAAGAAGGGATTAAGCAAGCTTCTGGATTAGGCTTGGCTGCATTTGAAGTTGAATTCACTTATGGAGTCAGGATGTCAAATGCAGAAGCAAAGAAAGTAGGAGAGATTGCCAAGAAACTAGGGATTAAGTTGTCTGTGCATGGCCCTTATTATGTTAATCTGTCTTCAAAAGAAAAAGCAAAACAAACTGCTTCTAAAAAAAGGATTTTGATGAGCTGCGAAAGAGCTCATTACATGGGAGCTTCTCCTGTTGTCTTTCACGCAGGTTATTACCAAGGCAGAAGCGAGGAAGAAGTTTACAAAATAATCAAAGAAGCAGTCCTTGATCTGCAGAAAGAAATCAAATCAAAAGGATGGAAAGTCAAATTAGCTCCAGAAGTTACAGGAAAGCCTTCGCAGTTTGCAGGCCTTGACACTCTGTTGAGATTGAGCAATGAAATAGGATGTGAGATATGCGTTGACTTTGCTCATCTGTATGCAAGAAACCAAGGAAAAATAGATTTTAATGAAGTCATGAAAAAGATAAAGAATTTGCCCCATGTCCACTGCCATTTCTCAGGCATCACTTACACTCCAAAAGGTGAGAGAGCGCATATCTTGCTTAGCAAGGAGTTCTTCATGCCCTTGGCAAAAGCAATCCATAAAGCCAAGCCAAAATCCATCACAATTATAAATGAATCTCCAGATGTATTTGGAGATGCAGTTAAGATGCAGAACTGGTTTGGAAAATGAGAAAAATATTATTAGATACTAATTTTTTATTGATTCCATCTCAATTTAATGTAGACATCTTTACAGAGATTGACAGGATTATGCACGAAAACTACGGATTATTTGTTCTAGACAAGACAATTGATGAGCTTGAAAAAATAATCTCTAACAAAAAACAAAGCTTGAAGCACAGGCATGCTGCAAAGCTTGGCATGCAGCTGTTGAGAGCAAAAAAAGTCCATGTAATTGAAACAAAAGAAGATTTATCTGTTGATGATTTGATTGCAAAGCAAGAAGGATATATAATTGCAACGCAAGACATTGAGCTGAAAAGAAGGCTCAAAGACAAAAAGATAATTACGTTGAGAGCAAAGAAAAAACTAATCCTCTTTTAAGTACTTGGCAAATGCTTTGGCACTGATTATGTAATCTCCGTTTATCACATCTTCTGCATTGAACTCAATTGTCAGGACAGGAGCCTTGTTGCACAACTCCCGTATGCTCTTGAAAGCAGTGCTGCCTCCAGAACCTCCTTGTGTGCAGAAAAAAGCAACTTTCTTGAATTTATCTTTATTGTTTGTGATATAAGTCCTTACTGCACTGCACATATTATACGCCCATATAGGAGTTCCAATAACTACTAAATCATATTTTGAAGGGTCTTTGCTGGTTTTGATTTTAGCAGGATTCTTAAAAGTAGCATCTTTCCCAGATCTTAAATATCCTAATATCCCCTCCCTTTTCTTTTCATCAATAATCTCATCAACATCACATTTCAATGATTTTGCAATCTCATTAGCAACTTTCCTGGTTGTTCCTGTTCTAGAATAGAATGCAACAAGTGTCTTTTTCATCTAAAATGTAAAAAGAAACCAAATAATATAAATTTTTCTAACTATTATTCAATAACCAGTCGCAGAATTGTTCAGCTTTTAGCGATTGGATTGGATGAAAAAGGTAATACGGGCTCTCACCCAGATTATAAAAAGAACCATGGTTCAAGCCAACACAAAGAGCCCAATTCTTTCTCGCATTCCAGTACCAGTCTACCATTCCATCAGAATCAAGGACTTTGAATGTTTTGGCATCCATCTTTATTTCATCCTCAACTACTCCCATCCTTATATAGTTCATCACTAATACAGCATCTATTATATCTGTGAGCATGGAAATCCAGCAAAGACATCCTGTTTATAAAACTGACTGGTTTAATCCCGAAGGTTTATAAGCCTAAAATTCTTATCTCTTCTTATGGTAATGCTCAAAAGCGATGAACAGGCTATTGAAAGGATGATACATGAAGGTGCAAGGGAATTTGCAGACAGCAATGGCGCTGAATTGATTAGAAAAGACAGGAATTCTGCCTTGATTGCAACAGGAGCAGCAAGCCTTGTAGGCCTTGTATGCCACTTGCTTGGCAACAGCGCAGAAGAGTCGGCTGTTTCAGGCATGCTTCATGCTTCTGCAGCTGCATCTTACATATTGGGCGCAGTATTCGGGATTCTTGGGTATATCAGGCAACAGGAGCTTAAAAATCCGTATAAGACTGCATTGGAGTATTTAAAGGCAAATACAATAGACAAGCCATACTCCAAATCCAAATAATTATAGTAAGTTTTATAAATACCCCCTAATATTCTGCTCAAAGGGAAATAAAATGTTCTATAAGATACAAATTAAAGACCACATAAGAGTACCGCCAAAACTCTTTAGCCTATCAAGGCAAGAGTCTGTGCTGAATAGGATAAAAGCAGAGTATGATGGCTATATTTCAAAAGACCTAGGCATAGTAATTGACGTATCAAAAGTCAATGAGATAAGAGAAGGCATCATAATTCCAGGAGATGGCGCATCTTATTATGAAACAGAATTTGAATTATTGACATTCAGACCAGAATTGCAAGAAGTTTTGCCAGGAAGGATAAAAGATATTGCTGATTTTGGGGCATTCGTGTCAATCGGCCCGATAGAAGGGATGATTCACATTTCACAGACAATGGATGATTTTGTAAGTTTTGCAAAAGACAAGGTGCTTACTGGAAAAGACTCAAAAAGGTCATTGAAAGTAGGAGATAAATGTAGGACAAGGATAATTGCAGTAAGCTTTAAGGATCCAACAAGCCCAAAACTCGGCCTTACAATGAGGCAGCCTGGATTGGGAAAGCTTGAATGGATAGAAGAAGATCAAAAGGCAAAAGTTTCTGAACCAGCGGAAAAGCCTGCAAAAGAGAAGAGGAAATAAGATGGTCAAGAAAAAA